>Ga0255772_10000524_pt1 | contig 37748 bp, 34 predicted proteins | sample 071ome_34_FD_179970 | JGI IMG/M metagenome (GOLD analysis project Ga0255772, IMG submission 179970) | Coastal salt marsh microbial communities from the Groves Creek Marsh, Skidaway Island, Georgia - 071411BT metaG (version 2) | ecosystem: Environmental > Aquatic > Marine > Intertidal zone >...
TTCTTTTCCGTCACTGGAAAAAAGAACACCAACCAAGGATTTGTATACTGGGTTGCCTAAAGCGACAGTAATCGAGGTCAGGCTGCTGCATTCCACGAACGCCCAATCCCCAATGCTGGTGACGCTCTCTGGGATGGTGATGGAGGTCAGACTGCTGCATCCCCAGAACGCCCCATCCCCAATGCTGGTGACGCTCTCTGGGATGGTGATGGAGGTCAGGTTGATGCACTCAAAGAAGGCGTCATCCCCAATACTGGTGACTCCCTCTGGGATAGCAACCGAGGTCAGGCTGCTGCAACCATAGAAGGCCCCATTCCCAATACTGGTGACGCTGTCAGGAATGGTTATCGAAGTCAGGCTGGAGCAACCATAGAAGGCCCCATCCCCAATGCTGGTGACGGGCAAACCCTCAATTTCGCCGGGGATGGCCAACTCACCCTCAGCAGCCAAATCGCAATCGGTAATCGTCACCTGACCATCAGCGATCTCGTAGGTCAGGACACCGAGTGTGCCAGCACGGACGCTGGAGCTAAGGACTGAAAGAACCAACACCAACCAGATAGAATGCATTACGGGCTTTATCATGATGGCCGAGTGATACCATAGGTGGCATCGAGGATTCAACTATCAAAGCGGCGGCGTTAGTGGAACATCACTGCCCCACCGTCCAAACCATATCAAAAAAGTGGCCTTTTTTGGTTTCAGATTCGTCCGAAGGCGATTCAGGGATGTTTGTGTTACAGTAAACCATCACGTTAAGATGTTTATGAAAATTGAGACTGCTGAAATTCCCCCGCTACTAAACGAAAAAAAGTACTAGCATTCGAGACAGCCCATACACTGCCTTTATTTTTCCTTCGGAATCCCTGTTTTTGTAATACCCTACAGGGTAATGAACATCGACGATCAGCTTTACGACATCGTAGCTAGAGCCTGTCCGATATGGTCTGAAATTTCAAATTATATGCTGACGGGATAAAAATCCATTTCGATGTTGTCATCAGATTTCAGGTTTTAGCCACTATGGCATTGGTTTCTTCGGTTTTTCTCTGTTTTTCACTATAGAAGAACACCCTACCCAATATTTCAAAGTTCGTTGAACACTTACTTGCAATGTAGAGAGGGGGGACAAATTCGCGAGTATCCGATGGAGATTTGATCAGATGTTTAGTTGTGTCGTAATTTGATATGGGGCCACCCCGAAACTTATTTATAATAAATACGACATGATTTCTGTTTTAAATTAGCGAAAAAAAACAAAAAAAACCAATAAAAGTGTATTTATCAGGCTTTTTTTAAATTTACTCAAAACAAAAAAAATCAATTTTGCTTTGTTTAGTTGTGTTTTAACAGTGGTTCAGTTGCATTTTGTTTATATCTCGTTGTTATTTATTTATAAAACATTAAACAAATTGACAATTTATTAAAATTCTTTACTGCCAACCAAACCTTTCCAGAACTGTTTGATAGTTCAGGGAGTGCAGGACACCAGCTTTATAAAAGCGACTATTCTTGTAATACACGTTTCCATTCGGAAAGTGCTCTTGAAAGTATTGCTCAGCAGCTTCAACTGCCGAGTCAACATCAACAGCAATGTCCGTCTCCTCCATCATGAACTGATACTCGGCAGAGCTCAATTTGAACGGAACAGAAGATCCGACAACTTCATCTGGTAATGTTGGTTCTGATAATCCCAGCAGTCCGTAAAAGTGACGAGCTTCCAGCTGTTGTCGTGGAGCTGTGCGAACATTCATATTTTCACCTCCAACTTAGGATGAGTCCACATAGCTCTAGGAATGTTGTTACTACCTCTCAAGTTGCTGCGTTGATAAACATCAGTTTTCTTGCAAAGCCCACGACTTTGAGCAGATCGCAGAACTCTCGCCCAGTCCCTTGAGTCTGGCACTTTGTCGATTTGTTTTGCGTCAACCAGAAGTCGCAAGTGATCAGTTGAGAACATCGTCATCTGTTCAGCTAAGAACTTGATGACACCATCATATTTTGTAATCGGATACGATTGTTTCATAGTTTTTTGAATATTTGAAAGAGTCAGCGGCATCGTTACCGATGCGCTCAAACATCATTTGAATGGCGTCAGGTGAGCAGAGAACAATTTCTTCATCTATTTCTTTTCGCAGCCCTGTGAGGATCCAGCCATTGCGTAAGTAAAGTGCGAGAAGACGAATCATGGAGGGGGATTCTTCTCCGTGTGAATCCTTGATTTTGACTATTGCCTCACGCCAGTTGGAACCGTTGCGGGTTGATCGAACAGAGTATGGATTTATTCGCCGAGCCCAACCCCACAGCATGTAAATTCCATCATTGAAAAGCACATCAGCACAGTCATTGATGAATCTGAACATCCGCAGACCATTGCCTTGTCTTTCAACATTGTCTTGCACGATGTATTTGATGTGAGCATGACGTGATTTGATCGCAAACCTGTCGTTGTCTTCGAAAAAGCTAAAATCGCAGCAATAACCATCTGAAGCTTTCAACCTGTAGATGTCCACAAAGCGCACATGGTGATCAAAGCCTTGCCAGCTGTAATATTCTTCTCCTTTGACATGAAACATTTGGAGGTGCGGCTGACGTGATTTGATCAGATCAAGAATGTTCAAAATCTCCTGATGATAATTTGAGTGTGTTTGTTCCTCAAAATCATCCATTTCGTAGTGAAGGGAGATGTTCTCTTTAGCTTTCTCGTATTCTCGATCTTGAAGATATCTTTCTGCTTTTGTGCCACGAACGAGTTCCGACAGATCGTGGAACACGCCTAAAGAATGGCCAGCCAGACAATGTGACTTTGCGCCATGTCTGAGGTCCATCTGAGCCCTTAAAGCGGCAGCAGATATGAAGTCATGAGAGAACACCACATTGATTTACACATGAAATGACACAACTAACCCAAAAAGTTTTCATTTTTGCAAAAAAAAGAGGTACACCGTTTTGATGTCCCTCATTGACCACGATAAGTGGTGTTGTTGTGTTTGCTGAACAGGTTATTTGTTCAGCGTTGAATACATGGGCATGTGACCTTTTCGCTCCTTGTTCTAAATCCATATTAGTCGAATTTTGTTGGTGCTCCATTGAAGAGTGCTGGATTTGATCGCTTTTGCTCATGGGACCTCTGATTTTGGAGGCAAAGTTGTTTGACATGCAGATTATTCAGGTTTGCCGATTTAAAATGTGCAAAAAACACAGTAAAAAAGCTATTTCATATATATTATGCAGAACATTTGACACCTAGGGGTCTGTGTGAGTAACCTTCGAGATATTATTTAGTAAAAGATAAAAAGTCTTAGTATATTCAAAAAAATTTTTGCGAGGATGAGTGGCTTCAAACGACAAAATCAGACGACTCGGGGCGTTCTACTCTTCACGCTGGTTCTGGACGGTAAAAAGATCGATAGAGAATATATTATTAAAAAATTAAATAGCCGCAAAATTACTCATGTGCGGCGAACCCTGATGGATGATCCATCCACTCCTCTTGATCTGTCCCGAGAAGACCCTAAAAAGCTCGTCAACGTTGCTGATTGGCTGCATGCGATGAGAAAAGATGCCCCGAGCAACTACATCTGGTTGATTTATTTCATCACGATTTTTTGCAGCTACAGGTGGCCTGACCGTAAAAAGAAACGATACGAAGAGTTTGTGAACATTCCTGCGAGTGTTTGGGAAAGCCACATCACCGTTCGAGCTATTCCAATTATTCTCAACATTTTGCAAGCTGCTGAGGTTTTGATGAGGAACCACCGATATCTTTCTGCTGCAGCTGCCAAAAAGGTGAAAAAGGAACCATTCAGCAAAAGCTTGGCAATATTTCAGAGCCGGAATGTTCAGTATGCCAGTGTCACCAGTGTTTCATTGCCAGAGCTGGATACTATCAACGTCTTTCACAACGATGATTGGCTTAAAGCAAAAGCAGAACTTCCCATCACAGAAGATTTGAACACTTCTGAAGTGATCAAAACAAATCTTGGCAAGTTACGGCTTGATCCTGATGTGCTTGCAGATGTTGATGCATACGACTACAGAAAAGATCCGAAGATCGTTGATCAAGGTGCAGATCCGAACAGAGCCAAAGAATGGGACAAGAGGTTTTTGACCAACATTCTTTCTTTTGCCTCTCCAGACCTGAAGCGATCAGAAGTTGAGAGCTGGAATCTCACTTGCACATATCATGAACACACTGGGAGGTGTTACCATTCATTCTCAAACTTCCCGTCCAGATGGAGGCACAAACTGAAGGTAAAAGGCGCCCATCTTTGGAACATCGACGCTAGCGCTTGCCATCCATTTTTGATGATCAAGCTGTATGATGTTTCGCATCATCCACCATCAAAGGTTGCGCTTGAGCGGAAGAAGTACAAAAAGAGGTTTTCTCATAACTCAGACTTTTATCTGACCGTTGGAGCGCTTGGTGGTATTGAACGCACAACACCTGATCAGAGCGACATAGAATATCGCAATATGATCAAACAAGAGGTGCGGACATTCATGAATGCTAGAAATTCCGTCCAGCGAACAACCCAGCTGGATCGTGCTTACCGAAGAAAGTTTCCAGTGCTCGTCGAAACAATGGACAGGGTTAAAACGTCGCTAATGGTAGACAGAGATTCGAGCACATTCAAAAAGATGGAAGAGAGGGCAAGGAAAGCGAATTCAAAAGGATCAAACAAGGTTCATACATGGAAAGATTTTCTGTATCTGCAGATGTCTTATTTTACCAGTCTTTGGGAAGGTGAATTGATGATTAAGAAAGTTTGTCATCAATTGGCTCATGAACCTGTCATCATTGATCGCAAACCATACAAACCATTTTTCTTTCCGCTTCACGACGCCATCATCACGACGAGAAGCTTTGTGCGGCCGATCAAAAAGCTTTTAAAATCAACATTCGTCGACGAATGCGGGGCAACACCACCATTCAAAGAGGAGAAGCTAGCGAAAGACTGACCAGATCATTTATCAGCTGGTTTCAAGGGTGGGGGAGTATGGCAGATCAGTGAAAGGCAGGTAGCGCTTGTCTTGTACGGGCTCTGGTTCGCCAGTTTTTGGATTGAAAGTCACTTTGCCGATATTTGACTTATCTTGAGCAGCTCTAATTTTTTCCTGCTGTTCGTGGGATTCAAGCAACCTCATTTCCAGTTCATAACGCTTCGGGACGATATCAAAGTATGTCTTAGCTTTTGCTTGGTGGAGGGTTGTTGCATACCAATCCCAAAGCACTTTTGGATTGTCTCGGTGCCCCATTCGATATGCTGTGAGTGAAGCGTCTTCATAAAGCGCCAAGTGATTGCTGGCGAAAGTATGTCGATCAGAATTTTGTTCTCTCTCAATTCCAGTTTCTTTCCTGAATTTGTTGCGTAAGCGTTTGATTTCAGCAAGGAGGATAATCCTGAAGAATCAAAATCCAGCAACTACCGATCTGTTGCAACAGTTCATTCATTTGCGGCTCGCGGATTAAAACCGCATTAATGTCAGTAAACAACTCAAGTTCGGGTAAAGTGCAGAAGCGTGATCATCCGTGACATATGCTCCCTTTACCCAAAACAAACTGTTTGCCAAGGTGACGGATCAAGTATTCCCGAACCTCCCTGAGTTTCATAAGCATTTCCTTGTCAGTAGGATCAAATCCATATGTCAGAGCGAACTCTACGGCCTTGTAGATTTCATGATACTTAGCCTCTTTGCCTTTAACGTCAAAGCCCTTAGGCGGGCTCAAGACTTCGCCCTCATCCTCCCATATGAACATGCCTTCTTTTCCCAAGGCTTTCTTCCAATTGCCATCCCAATGGGGGCTTTCGGTATGCAATAATGCCTCATTTATGCTTGGTTCGTGGAACAAGAACCTCCCTTTACCTTTTTCCCCGTCCGGTAATTTCTGCTTACCAATGCTCCATTCTTCAAGCACGACACCATCTAAGTGTTCCGACTGCCACAAATTCAATTCAAGAGCTTTATCATAACCCTCAATCAAGCTCCTGCGGGGATACAAATTGAAGTATATCTCCGCATCTCCAGCGTCATCAAGGCAACCGTTATAGTCCTTTTTGAGGGTTTCAGGGCTATTACCACTAACCTCCGCGATTGCCCTTAAATCATGATTAAAATGATAAAATGCGTGAGCCTCAAATGCCTGCCGAAGAAGGTTTTGCCCTTTAGTTGCTGCAGAGCCGTGACTTTTGAGAAAATCCTCCACACGTTTCTTAATATCAGTTTGGATTACTTTGACAGCATGAGCTGAGGAAATGGTTGTTTGATCGTTTTTTCGTTTGACCTGCTTCAACCACTCAAAGGCAACAGCGGAGCCATAAACACACCGTCTTTGCTTTGTTTTGGCTTCTTTAGCGTGGTAAACGATAAGTCCTTGTTTCCTTTTAATCTGGGAGAAACGGACACGAGTTGATTCCTGAAGGCGTCCCCCGCAAAGCGCAGATAAAATCGCTCCGCCCAACAATGTATGTTTTTTATTGCTTAGACACAGGTCCAAGAACAGCCAAACTTCAAAAGCACGATAAAATGCCTTGGGCTCATCACCATGCTTATCTGGTAATTCTACGTTTTTTACTGGATTAACATTAGGATAGTTGTTCTTGGTTAAATGACCGAAAAATGCGGATAAATTACGTTTGTGAGCATACTGAGTAGCGATTGACCAATTCTTTTTACTGAACAGAAATTTTTTACAATCCTGCTGTGTAATTGCGCTGATTTGTTTGTTTTTAACAAATTTCCCGAACGGGCGTAGCGTGGTCATGATGGCCTCATTTACCCTCTTAGCTGGGTGCTTTTTGACCTCAATCCGCCATTTTTTGATGATATCAACTGCCTCGCTGAAAGATAACTTGCTACTGTTTGAGGGGTTATGCTCTAGATAGTATTCAACACATTGCCTCAAGGTAACTCCGGTACCGTCGAGCAATTTAAAGCACACATTTAGCTCAGCCTTATCAACAGCCGACATCGTGCTTAGCGTCGCGGCGTTCTCCTTCTCTAGTGCCTCGTTCCAATCACGTACCCATGTGTCTCGCTCAAGCTCCTCACCAACCATGAAGGCTTTGGTAATGTATTTGCCCGGTTTGCCGACAGGTTTGCCATATCTAACCACCCACTGTATCCTACCGTTTCGAGAATCGACCTGCCGGTAGTATGTGGCCTTGATCTTTATGAAGGTATTTTCTTCCGCCACAATTCAAAATGCTATGGTAAATGCTATGTTTCGTCAATGAATTTTGCATAACTAGATATACTTCTGTTTGTTATACGATTAGAAAGCATCTGACTTCGGATCAGAGGGTTGGGGGTTCGAATCCCTCCCGGTGTACCATAATGGCACTTCCTTTCCTGAATTCCATTTGGAGGCATGAACTGGATTTGGAAATGTTTGATCAGGAAATAAAATCGAGGCATGACTGATCTTGATTCAGTGGATGTTTGAAGATTTGCAATGTGCTGTCTTACCTGCGAAATTCGTCCCGTATGTCTTCCGCGATGCTCATATTAAATCTACCGCTGTTCATTGGGTATTTGTTAGGACTCATTGCTTTTGTCAGAGGGGTTGAAAATTTCCAATTCTGGATACTCCTATCAATGCTCTCTGTATGGTGGTCCAGGGGGGCAATCAATACGGCCAGTCAAGGAATAGCAACCGGAAAAATAAAGACCAAGACGGTGCAACTCACGATCCTAATGCATTGGGTCTTGTTGATCGCTCTTTACATTTTATGTGCTTTTTCCCTCAACAAAGAAGCGTGAAACGAAATCTCAAGATGGCTTCTACTTAGTGATAGGCCTTTCAAGCTACTCAAAGAGATCTTGCCAACTTTTAGCGTATAAGGATCTGTGCAAAAATTAGACCAAACGGCATGAGGCCCCATACTCAAAGAGCAATCAAGCATCCACTCCGCACGCCCTTACCCCTTAAACTCAGCCACCAAACCCTGGAGCGTCTGTCGGGCGTCGCCAAAGAGCATCCGTGAATTTTCTCGAAAGAAGAGGGCGTTGTCGATGCCGGCGAAGCCGGAGGCCATGGAGCGTTTCATCACAATCACGGTTCTGGCTTTGTGGGCTTCGATGATGGGCATGCCATGGATCGGGCTGGTGGGGTCTTCCGCCGCCGCCGGGTTCACAATGTCATTGGCCCCGATGATCAGGCAGACGTCGACGGTTTCCATCACGGGGTTGATGGCTTCCATTTCCACCAGTTGTTCGTAGGGTACGTTGGCTTCGGCCAGCAGAACGTTCATGTGCCCGGGCATACGTCCTGCAACAGGATGGATGGCGTATTGGACTTGTGCGCCGTTGGCTTCCAGGATTTCACCAAGTTCATGCACGGCATGCTGGGCCTGGGCCACAGCCATACCGTATCCGGGCACGACGGCGACGGATCGGGCGGCTTCCAATAGAATGAAGGTATCTTCAACTGAGATGGGTTTGACTTCGCCTTCGATTTGATCCTGTTTCTTTGATGCGGATGCCGAACCAAAGCCGCTGAACAATACATTGCCCAAGCTACGGTTCATGGCTTTGCACATGATCTGGGTGAGGATAATGCCGCTGGCTCCGACCAGGGATCCGGTCACCACCAGAACGTTGTTGCGTAACACAAAACCGGTCGCACAGGCTGCGAGTCCCGAGTAACTGTTCAACAAGGCGATAATGACAGGCATATCAGCGCCGCCGATCGGTATGGTGGTCAACACGCCCAACAGCAATGCCACTCCCAGGATCGCGTAGAAAAAGGTGGCGTTGGCTCCTCCCCCCAAACAGAAGGCAATGGCCACTCCAATCACCCCAAGGATCAGTAGAAGATTCAAGGGTTTCTGTCCGGGAAACAGGAAGGGGCGACCCGGAAGTTTGCCGCTGAGTTTTCCCCAGGCAATCAAGCTGCCGGTGAAGGTAAGCGCTCCGATGAATACAGAAATGAGTACCGTCGCATTTTGAAAACCTTCGGCGGAGGGCGATCGTCGATGGGCTTCCCATGCAACCAGCATGCTGGCCAGACCTCCGGATCCGTTGAACAGGGCCACCATTTCGGGCATCGACGTCATGGCAATCAATCGGGCGGCCAAGGCGCCGATCACCGAACCGGCCACCACACCGACGACGATCCATTGAAAATCCAGGATCCCTTTATTGAGCAAGGTCACAATGATCGCCAGCAGCATACCGGCTGATGAGAGTATGTTGCCGCGCCGGGCAGTTGCGGGCGAGCTGAGTTGTTTGATGCCAAAGATGAAGGCGCCCGCACTGAGCATGTAGGCTATGTCAATCCAATGATTCATTGCTTGTCATCCTTCTTCTTGAACATTTCCAACATGCGATCGGTGACCAGGTAGCCACCCACAACATTGATGGTCGCCGCTATGAGAGCGGCCAACCCCAGCCACCGACTCAATGAATCATCCGTACCTGAACCAGCGGCCAATAACGCACCGACTATGGCAATGCCGGAAATGGCGTTGGATCCGGACATCAAGGGCGTGTGCAATGTGGACGGCACTTTGGAGATGAGTTCAAATCCAAGTACGGCGGATAATAAAAAAACGAAGAAAAGGTAAATGAGTAGTGTTGTTTCCATAACAATATGGGTCAGGAATGGATGGATTTAAATTGTGGATGTACGATTTGACCTTCGTAGGCGATCAGGCAGGACTTCATGATATCGTCCTCAAGATCCCATTTCCAGGTCTTGGCTTCCTTGTCCCAGAATTCGGTGATGAGATGTACCAGATTGCTCGCGTACATTTGGCTGGCATGGAAGGCGACCCGACCGGGAAGTTTCGAAAAGCCGATCAATTTCACGCCTTTGATGTCGACGATTTCGTCCAATTTGACACCTTCGACATTGCCGCCGGTTTCCACCGCCAGGTCCACCACGACGGTTCCCGGTTCCAGGGCGTCGACGATGTCTTTGGTGACAATCTTCGGTGCAGGTTTACCGAAGACCTGAGCTGTGGTGATGACGATGTCGGCGTTGCGATAAAACTTAAGCATGGCTTCGCGCTGTTTGGCCAGCTGTTCATCGGTCAGGGCCTTGGCATAGCCCTGATCGGTCTGCCCTGTTTCACCCACATCGATCTGGGCAAAACGCGCTCCCAGGGATTCCACCTGTTCCCGCACCACCGGACGCGTATCGTAAGCAGTCACTTGAGCGCCAAGACGGCGCGCTGTGGCAATGGCCTGCAATCCAGCCACACCTACGCCAACAACCAACACCCGGCAGGGTTGAATGGTGCCGGCGGCGGTCATCATCATCGGGAAAGCTTTGGTGGTGTGATTGGCGGCAATCAATACAGCCACATATCCCGCCAGGTTGGCCTGCGACGTCAAGGCGTCCATACGCTGGGCACAGGTGATGCGTGGGATCATCTCCATGCCGATGGCATTGATTTTCCTTTGAGCCAGGATTCCAACCGGTGAAGATTTGTCGAAAGGATTCAAAAAACCAATGTGCAGGGAACCCGGCTGCATCTGTTCAATGTCTTCCTTTGCAGGTGGATGAAAACGCAACACAATATCGACGCTGGAAATTACCTGCTTGCGATCGGACTCCACACTCGCTCCGGCTTTTACATATTCTTCATCGGGAATACCACTCAAGGTGCCCAGTCCGGCTTCCACGATCACCTCAGCTCCCAGGGCAATCAACCTGGACACCGAATCCGGAACCATGGCGGTTCGTTGCTCTCCCGGTAATATTTCGGAAGGAATACCTATTTTCATAACATCAATAACCCACCTAGCACTCTCGAGGATCAAAGGCTATTGGCCAACCCAAATGTTGGTTTTGGTATTACATCTAAAACCTAAATATGATACGGATTTGGTAAACGACCCATGCTGAAGGAAATCCGGCTGACACCTCTCATCTTGAAAAGTTTGCAGTTAAAAGACTATTCCCAACGGACAAAAGTCTCCTGTTTAGGCTTCCCTTTAAAGTTTGATTTGCCACACTACGAGGCATTCCAAAACACGATCAAACTTTGTGAGGATGAAAAGTAATATGAAAGCCCATATGAATTCCCGAACCGTCGCTCTTGCCGGGGCATGGTTGGCAGCCTTGACTTTGTGCGGCACGTTGACCGCCGGATCACTTTCCCTGTTGGAAACGGCAAAGACCATCGAAATCCGTGACGGCGACCAAACCATGCTGGTTTACAACAAAGCCGCCGTTCCTCCTCCCGAAGGCAAAGACCCGGCCTACGCACGCAGCGGATTCATCCATCCGCTCAAGTCTCCATCCGGCGGTGTGGTGACCAGCATCCATGCCGACGATCACATTCATCATGTCGGACTCTGGCACGCCTGGGTGAAGACCGAGCACAAAGGTCGGCATTTTGATTTTTGGAATCTGGGCGATAAGACAGGCAAAGTACGATTCGTCAAAACCCTTTCAACTTTCAGTGAAGACGGTTCGGTCGGCTTCTCGGTTCAACAAGAGCAGGTCGGCATGACGGAAGAAGGATCCAAAGAGGAAGTGATTCTGAACGAGATCTTCACTGTTCAAGTTCAGAAAAAAGACGGCAGTTACCTGGTCGACTACGACACAGAACAAACCAACGTGACCGATGCCCCACTGGAACTCCCCGCCTATCGCTATGGCGGATGCATCGCTTATCGCGCCCCTTATCATTGGAACAAGGAGAACAGCAACTACCTGACCTCCGAGGGCAAAGACCGTAGCAACGGTCACACCACCCGCGGTCGTTGGTGCGCGATGTTTGGCCCCACCGATCATGGAGACGCCACGCTGGCCATTCTTTGCCACCCGGAAAACCGTGACGCCCCGCAGCGCATGCGTGTCTGGCCCGATGGAAAAGTGTTTTTCAACTATGTCCCCATCCAGGAAACCGGCTGGGCTCTCAAACCGAACGAACCTTCCACCATGCGTTATCGCGTGGTCATCTCCGACGGCAAAGCAAACCCCGATCATTTGAACGCTTTTTGGAATCAGTACTCCAAGGAATAACCCACCACCTACCATCAACCACCATGATCATGAAACCTTCAAAACAGTTTTTTCAATATGCATTGATCGCCTTCATTGCCACCTGTGTGACCGGCTCCGCAGAAACAGTAAAAGCCCGTTTGGCGGCGACTCCATACCACCTGGTGTACGAAAAATACGCGGACAACAACTGGGAATTGTTTGTATCCAAAGCCGACGGCACCGGTGAACGCAACCTCACCAACACCCCTGATCAACACGAACTTTACCCACAGGTATCACCCGATGGAAAACGCCTCTGCTTCGTCTCCGACAAGGGTTCCGGCCGCAGCACCGTCCGAAGTGTCTATGTGATGAACATCGACGGCTCGGATCGCAAGCTGGTGGCCAATGAAGCCCGTCAGCCATGTTGGACCCATACCAGCGATACCATCCTCTATTTACCCCAGGAATATTCCAAATGGAACGTGGTGGATTACTTCACAAAGGGATTGGTTTATTACAACGTCGAAACGGGTGCAAAACGCGAGCACCCCAATAGCGACAAACTCCATCACCTTTACAACCCCAGCATGTCACCGGACGGCAAATGGATTGTATCAACCGTCCATGCGGGCATGGGATACAAGCACGCCATCCTATTGATCGAAGCCGAAGGCACGGCCATTCACAGTCTGGAAATCCCAGGATGCCGACCCACCTTCAGTCCCAACGGCAAGTATGTTGCCTGGGGGCCCGGTGATCATGAAATTGCGGTGGGTGAAATCGATTGGCACGCCAACCCTCCCAAGATCAAAAAGAAGTGGTTGTCGGTGAAAGACGAAGTCAACAAGGTTTACCACGTTGACTGGTCACCCAACAGCGCCTTCCTGAGCATCAGCCGGGGCGTCAAGAGTGACGGTGATTTGTCCAAACCCGGCACCCACCAATCAGCCTGTGAAATCGTCGGGGTTTACGCCAAAGATTGGAACGTTATCGCAGTACCCCTCGACAAGGGACCAGAAATCGACCTTTCCAAAGCAAGTGAAGATCAGTTTCTCCAAATCACACAGGACGGAAGCAGCAACAAAGAATCCGACTGGTTTACTCCTGCCAAATAATCACATGAATCATTGGCAAAAAATCTGCATCGGCCTGTGCGGTGGCATGGGATTGTTGGGGCTTGTCGGATGTGGTCCTTCGTCTACGAATGAGCCAACCTCTCCCTCCGCAAAATCTTCATCCGGCATGATGTCTTTTCCGGTCAAAACAAGTTCCGGCATCGACATGATCTACCTGGGAGGCGGCGCTTTTACCATGGGCAGTGACAAGGAGAGTCCCGACGAAGGTCCGGCCCACGAAGTCACCTTGAGCCCATTCCTGATTGATCAGTTTGAGGTCACGCATGCCCAGTTTGAAAAAGTCCAGATACCCAATCCTTCCCACTGGCAGGATGATCCCCAAAAACCCGTGGAACAGGTGCGGTGGCGCGATGCCAAACTCTACTGCAACGAACGATCCTTGTTGGAAGGATTGACGCCTTGCTATGACGAGACAAAAGAAGGCTGGCCCTGCAACTACAAGGCAAACGGATACCGTCTCCCCTCAGAAGCCGAATGGGAATTTGCGGCACGCGCCGGGTCGAAGGATCGTTATCCCTTTGGCGAACGTGCTCTCAATCAGTCGGCCTGGTTCGGTGACAATGCCGGCAAACAAACCCATGTCGTCGGCACCCGACGTCCCAATGACTGGGGCATTCACGACATGTATGGGAATGTATCCGAATGGTGTCAGGACGCCTACCAGAAAGATTACTACGCACAGAGTCCCAGGGATAACCCCAGGGGCCCTGCCGACACGCTTGAAAACAACAAGCGCGTCATGCGTGGCGGATCATGGAAATCCACCGCGGAGATGTGCCGGGTCACCTTCCGTCAAGGCCAGCAAACAGGCGATTCGGACGCATGTTTCTTCACCGACTTCTGCGGTTTCCGCTGCGTGCGATCCATCACCCAGGACGAAGCGGAAAAATTAGTGGTCACCCCATGAACAACAAGATGGATTGGGTAGAAGGGACCTCATCTATCATTTGATAGATTTGAAAGATTTGCTATATGTCGACTTATGCAGACGACACTTCGAATAAAAGATCAAATCTACCGAGATGCCAAGGCGACTGCGGCTCAACGGGGTATCACCATTACCAAGTACATCGAAGAGGCTTTGGTTGCCTTTGGATCCACTTCAAATAAGGACAATTTAGAGGCGCGTATTGAAGAACGGAATCAGTTGATGGAACAACTCCTGAAAAAAACCGCTCATTTTAGGATAGGCGATCGGCCAACTCGGGAGGAAATGAATGCGCGATAAGATATTCCTGGATACGAACATCCTGGTATATGCCATTGAATCCGCACAAACCTCTGATCCTCGCCCACAGATAGCACGAGATTTGATAAGCCGATCTGAAGTGGTGCTTTCAACTCAGGTTCTTGGAGAATTCTACAGGGCGACCACCAGCAAGCGTAGAAGCATTCCTCTCACTCACGAAGAAGCGGTTGTATGGATTCAGGTTTGGAAACGCAATGAAATCACCAGTATAACAACTCACCATGTTGATTTGGCTTTGGAATTATCAGCCCGGTATGACATCGGCTACTTTGACGCTTTGATTCTTTCAGCAGCTCAGTTATCACCTTGTGAGACAGTTTACTCAGAAGATCTCAACCATGGACAATGTTATGACAGGGTCACCGTGATCAATCCATTCATGTAATCATAATTGTAGGGATAAACCAAATCCATTCACAATCAAATGCTGTTCCACACCTGGACATTTCTGCTTTTCTTTCCGATCGTCTTTTTGGGCTACCTCGCTCTTAAAAAGACACCGCTGCGCATTCCCTGGTTGTTGGCGGCTTCGTATGTTTTTTACGGGTGGTGGAATCCATACTACCTCCTATTAATCGTTTACTCCACGGCTTTGGACTATTATGTCGTAGCCTGGATGGAGGCTTGCGGGCCGCCGGGATCCAAGCCAAGTCCGGATCATGGATGGGGCGACTTATTTAAATTCAAACTTTCCCATGCTTCACTTAACGCCGCAGCATGGGTGGGACGTCTGGGATTGTTCGGCAGTGTTCTCTTATGGTTCGTTGGCCCTCTGGGATCCAGGGCCGTTTGTTTTCTCAGCGGCATTTTGTGCCTCACCATCATGTTCGCGGCGGCGCGACGCAGTCGCAAGGCATGGCTTTGGGCCAGCATGTTGAACAATCTCTCACTATTGTTCTATTTCAAATACGCCGACTTTTTCATCGAGAACGCCAACCAGTTGTTCACACGGATGGGCATGTCCATGCAATGGCCGGAAGCCGCCACACTCATGCCTTTTGGTTGGGAGTACCTGCTTCCAGTTGGCATCTCCTTCTACACCTTTCAATCGATGAGCTACACCATCGATTACTATCTGGGCAATCTGGCGCGTGAAAAAAACTTCCTGCGATTCGCCACCTATGTCGCGTTTTTCCCCCAACTCGTGGCCGGCCCCATCGAACGCGCCTCGTCACTGCTACCACAATTTGAAGCCGCACCCAAAATTCGATTGAAAGACCTGAGCGATGGCGCTTCGTTGTTCCTGATTGGTTTGTTCAAAAAACTCGCATTGGCCAACTACCTGTCATTCTACGTCGAACGCGTCTACGGCATGCCGGACGAATACAGCGGCGCGGCACTGGCCCTGGCAACGATCGCTTTCGCCTGGCAGATCTATTTCGATTTCAGCGGCTACACCGACATGGCTCGCGGCATCGCCCTGATGATGGGTTACAAGCTCATGCTGAATTTCAACCGCCCTTACCTTGCCACCAGTCTCGGGGATTTCTGGTCGCGCTGGCACATCAGCCTTTCGACGTGGTTTCGAGACTATGTTTACATCCCACTGGGCGGAAACCGCAAGGGACCGGCCAAAGCGTATCTCTACCTGGGTATCACCTTTCTGCTATCCGCCATCTGGCATGGCGCGGCTTGGACCTTTATTGTATGGGGAGTGCTGCACGCGCTCGGCACCATGATCACGCGTGAACTGGAGCGCAAGGAATGGTATCACAAACGTGTCCCCATAGCCGTAAAGCGATTCTTGGTTTTTGGATTCGTCACCTTTGCCTGGATCTTTTTCAGAGCGGAAACCATGCAGGACGCCTGGCTGATCGTCACCCGCATCGTCTCCAGCGCCTGGTCGGATCCAGCCATGCCGGCGTTGATGCTCGGCTTGATCGCCCTGATATGGGCTTACCAATGGCTGCAGGAATCCAGGCTGCGATCCTGGACGGAAACCGCCTGGTTCAAAGTGGCGGGATCGGTGTTCATGTTGATCTGGTTGTGCTTTTTCAGTTCATCCGGTGGAGCCTTTATTTATTTTCAATTCTAACCGCACATGAGCACGAAAACGAAACCAAGCACCACAGTGTCAGACAGCCGGCGTCGCATGCGCGGACACCTGCCGCATGCCTTTCTGTTGACTCCATGGCAATGGTGCACGGTGGTCGTCCTGTTTATGTGCGTGGTTTTCGGTTTGCCGACGGGTTGGAAAAGCTGGGAGACATTCGAACCGGATATCAATGACCGTGTTCCTTACGAGGCCAGTCAAGATTACTGGCAATACGAACGTCATCTTGATGAACGCAATGAATCGGACACCATCTATTTCGTGGGAGATTCGGTTGTCTGGGGTGAATACGTCACTCCCGACGGGACTTGGTCAGCCTTTCTGAATGAACAATCAAATGGCAAACCGCAGTTTGTCAATCAGGCATTGAATGGACTGTATCCCCTCGCCCTCGAAGGATTGATCACACATTACGCCGAAGGTTTGTCCGGGAGAAAGGTCATGCTGCATTGCAATCTCCTGTGGATGAGCAGTCCCCAGGCAGACCTGTCTCAAGCCAAGGAACAGGTCTTCAATCATCCGACCTTGGTGCCACAGTTTCGCCCCAGGATCCCCAGCTACCACGCCGATATCGACACGCGACTGGGCCGAGCCATCGGGCATCGCTGGTCGTTCCTGGCCTGGGTGCGTCACCTTCAAATCCAATACTGGGATCAGAAAGATCCCTACGCCTGGACATTCGCAGATGATGGCAAATATCCACCCTCCTATCCCAACACCTACCGCATGCCATGGTCGGAACTCGACTTTACTTTGCTCAGCGAACCCAACCCCGATCCTGAACGCGGAGTAGACAGCAAGCGTCACAGCCCCTGGTCCACCGACGGCATCGGCACGCAGCGATTCGATTGGGTGGAGTTGCAGGATTCGTTGCAATGGGCCGCGTTCCAACGCCTCTGCAAACTCCTGCAAAAACGCGACAACGATCTGATAGTGATCCTGGGGCCATTCAACAAGCACATCATGGCCGAGGAAAACCGCACGCACTTTGAATCCATCGAATCAGGTGCCAAGGAATGGTTCCAATCCAGCAACATCCCGTTTATTGCCCCGGCAACGTTGGACAGCGCACTGTATGGCGATGCGAGTCATCCATTGACCGAGGGGTATCGCGCTCTGGCTGTTGAACTTTGGAATGATCCGGATTTTGCGAATTGGTTGAAATATTAGAATGCTGTAGATAAAGGTATCTAAAAACGGATTATTTCTATTCTTGGAATTACTGCGCATGGTGAGTAAAGTTCCAGAGGTATTAAAGGGTGCATGACCAAAATAAGTAATCGACTATGAAGATTGATTTGGAGTCCATAGAAACGGCTATCCTCGAACGTTCGATTAATCCTGACAGGGCCACCTGGACCCCGGATGCCGCGCGATCCATCCTCGAAATCGGTCTTGATGAACAAGATGCACTCAGACGTGATATCCTGGCAGATAAGGCTAGAGAAGGAAATATTACTGCAGTTGAAGAAACCGAATTAGAGCACTTTCGCCATGTCGGTCGTATTTTGGAAATGATGAAAGCAAAGGCTCGTATCTCCCTCAAAAAAGCAAATTTGGCTTCTTGATGTGGAACGTCACTTGGAAAAGCAGGTCTGGCATCGCGCCAAATCACGTTGCGAATACTGTTTGTTTCCCAGTGAATTCAGCGAATATCCGTTCCACATTGACCACATCATTGCTCAAAAACACGGAGGTAAATCCGTGTCTGAAAACTTAGCACTTTCCTGTTTTTACTGTAATTCCTACAAAGGGCCAAATATTGGGGGACTGGATCCAGTAACAGGAACATTCACTCGACTATTCCACCCCAGGAAAGATAAATGGAGTGATCATTTTGAATGGGAAGTTTCCAAGTTGATTGGGACCACAGAAATCGGGAGAACCACGATAGATGTGTTACGCATCAATCACCCTGATGCAGTCACTGTTCGCCGATTCCTGATGACGGAAAATGTGTATCCTAAGATGTGATCCACATTTAGTAGAGACTCCGCGTTTTGAATGCAGTGATGCTAGCGCGTAACAGTTCATCGATAGACCTGCCCACGAATATAAACATCCTTCACGTTCAACGCCGCATCCAACACCAGAAAATCCGCTCGTTTACCCACTTCCAAACTTCCGATTTCATCGTCCATGCCCACACGTTCAGCGGGAGTAAGGCTACCCATGCGGATGGCTTCGTGGAGTTCGGCAGAGGTGTTTTCGTACATGTTGCGGACCATGGTATCCATACCAACAATCGAACTCGCCAGCGATGCGCGGGAAACGAAGCCCACCTTTCCATCACTCTCAAACCAGGCACCGTCCGATTCGGGACCGAATCGGTATTTGCCGGGAGGCATACCCATGGCGCGGTTGGCGTCGGTCACCAGGCAGAGGCGATTCGGACCGATCATGCGATAGGCAAACTCCAACAGCTCGGGAGCCAGGTGTTCGCCATCGGCAATGACTTCCGTGCTCATTTCTGGTTCCATCAACACGAACTGTTCCATGCTCCCCTGCATCGGAAATCCGTATTGTTCCCGAACGCCCGAAATAGAACTCATGGCGCACCAAAAATGATCCACGTGTCGCATCCCTGCTTCAAAGGCCTTGGCCATTTCCGTCCAGGTTGAATTGGAATGACCGCATGTCACCAGGTAACCGCGCTCACTCGCTTCACGATAAAACTCGGTTGATCCAGGCAGTTCGGCAGCACATGTTGCGACTTGTATGATTCCCAAATCGAAACACCTGACATACTCTTCAGGTTTCGGATCACGTCGACCGTCGACCGAATGACATCCCACTTTATCAGCGGCAAAATACGGGCCGTAATAATGCACGCCACCAATGCGTGCCCCGTCCGACAATTGATATCCCTCCTGCACAGCCAGGCAGGCATGCAGCATTTTGTCGATCTGCTCGGGAAGACCCGTCGTGGTCGTTGGGAAGATGGTCGTGGTTCCGTGCCGGGCATGGATGCGGTTGGCGATTTTGACCGCTTCAGTCGTTCCGTCCATGTAATCGGCGTTGTCTCCGCCATGCACGTGAATGTCGACATATCCCGGAGCAATCCAACCTTCCTCTACTTGCAGAGCAGAGTCCGTGTCATGCAGCGGTGCTGTCTCCCAAGATCCCGCATAATCGATAAGTCCATCCTGAACAATCAGGCAACCGTCCTCCAATAAGGAATCAGGCAACACCAGATTACCACGAACAACAATGCGGTCTGAAGAGGGCATTTGCTTGGGGAATGGAAAGGATTAACGACGGTCCTGTAGTTTGGCCAGGAGTCTGAGGATTTCGATGTAGAGCCAAACCAAGGTCACCATCAGTCCCAATGCTCCAACCCATTCCATGTATTTCGGAGCACCGGCAGCTGCCCCGTTCTCAATAAAATCAAAATCCAGCACCAAGTTTAAGGCCGCAATCACAACGACCACCAAACTGAAAATAATGCCAAACGTGCCAGAGCTATGAATGATGGAGATTCCAGAACCAAAGAAGCTCATGATGAAACTAATGAAATAAACTAAACAAATGGCGCCCGTTGCGGCAAAGATGCCCAGTCGGAAATTTTGGGTCGCCTTGATAAATCCGGTTTGATACGCAAAGAGCAAACTGAACAAGGTTCCAAACGTAAGGCAAATAGCATTAAAAACCAAACCATCTCCCGCCTTCATTTGGTAAAATGCGGATATACCGCCTAGGAACAAACCTTCCAGCAGAGCGTATGCAGGCGCGGTAAATCCACCCCATGTTGGTTTGAACATTGTCGCCAAGGCCATGATGAATCCACCGATTCCTCCTCCGATCATCCACGGCATGGCGTTCCCTCCGGTAACCGCCATCCTCCAAGTCATTGAAGCGGAAATAACGGTGAGAAATAACATGATACCGGTTTTCATGACCGTACCCTGAATGGTCATGGCATCGGAACCGGCAAACGAACCCATCCGCGAGAAGGTGCGTTGATTCAAAACTGGATTTGCTGTGCGCATCATATGCCCAGACTATTACTATGACATGGAAGGATATGCAAGGGTATGGCCAGATAATTGAAGTCCCTGCAAAATGACTGTTTGTCCCCGATCGCGTCGATGAGCGCCGAAATAATTTGGACTGCGGTGGCTCGACACCGCTTTGGATATGCCAGGGAAACGTCACGGATGACTGACATCGCCCCACTCCCATTCACCCTACATGGAACATCTATGACACAAGTTCAGGCCTGCAATGGTTGAATCCGACTTGAGGATGCGAACCATATCCAAAGCGGTGTCAAGCCACCGCAGTCCAGAGAACGCTACCTCAACCCATATCCATCGGAATGGAAAGCACAACTCCGACCTGTTCTCCGGTCATTCATCCAAAGTCAATCCCAAGGCCTTCCGTCGCAACATTTCCAATCCCTGATTGGCGGTCACGAACTTGAAGGTTTCACGGTCATAGGGATTCAGTTTGCGCACGATGTGCGTGCCTGATGAATCGGCCACTGCCATGAACACGGTCCCAACCGGTTTTTCCTCGCTACCACCCGACGGTCCGGCAATGCCTGTCACGGACAACGCCAGATCAGCGCCCGAACATTTGAGAGTGCCCACCACCATCTCGCGTGCGCTTGCTTCACTGACAGCGCCATGTTTTTCGAGTGTGTCCGAAGAAACCTGCAACACTCTTTGCTTGGCTTCGTTGGCATAAGAAACCACGCCGGTATGCAAGACATCGGAGGCTCCGGGAACATTGGTGATACGATGCGCGATGTAGCCACCTGTGCAGGATTCGGCCAGCGCGATCTTGATTCTTTTTTCCCTACAAGCCGCCACCAAAGCGGATTCCAAGGAAGCCTCACCCTCCCCATAGATCAAATCGCCAAGATCCTCATAAGCCACCTCAGCAGCTTCAGTCACGATGGCGTCAGCATCCGAACAGGACGCAATGAACCGGATATCCACCTCCCCACTCCTGGCACAGTAGCCGATATCAAGTCCGGCTTCGACCAATCCTTGCAGCTTGGGAGACAAACGTTCTTCTACCCAGCTTTCACCAAGTCCACTGGTTCTCAGGATGCGATAGGCAAAGGGGGTTTCAAGAGGCAATGTTTCGTTTAACCAGGGCATGAACTGATCCCGAAACATCGGGTGCAATTCACGCGGCGGGCCAGGGAACATCACGATCCAGGCAGGTTTTTCCCCTTCCCGAAATGGATTGGGATCGAGAGGAATCAACAATCCGGGCGCGGTACCGAATGCATTCATCAAACAGGTGGCCCCCTCAGGCACCATGGCTTGAATGGTCACGCGCTCAGGCATGACTTTCCCTCGTCGTTCGAAGTAAGAGCGAATGTGTTCGACCACTTTCTCGGATTTGTGAAGCGGACGCTGGATGAGCTCCGCAAGAAAATCCCGCGTGCGATCATCCGAAGTCGGTCCAAGGCCTCCCGTCACAAGAATCAGGTCGGCTCGTTTGAGTGCTTCACTCAATGCTCCCTGAATCGCCGGTCCGGTATCCGAAACAGTACACTGGTAACTCAAGGAATAACCCGCCGCGGAAAGTTGTTTGGCGATCCAAGCCTGATGGGTATTGGAAGTCTGACCGAGCAACAGCTCGCTGCCCGTATTGATCAATTCGATATGCATGCGCCCATTGGGGGAATGGTGAATTTAGAATAGTGAATAGTGAATTATCGGTGAGCCCAGTTCATCTGGGCCAAAAGTAGAACCTCTCACTCGCTCTTGGGATAAGAACCCAGCACCTTCACCGAGTTACATTCTTTCTCCAGTAATTCGATGGCTTGTTTGACGTTTTCATCGTCCGTGTGTCCATCGAAATCAATGAAGAAAAAATACTCCCATGCCTTGCGTTTGCTTGGACGGGATTCGATTTTGGTCATGTTCAACTTCATGGACTCAAACGGTGCAATGGCCCGATGCAAGGCCCCGACACTATGGGAAATACTCAGCATCAGACTGGTGCGATCATCCCCGGTGGGAGGACTGCATTGCCTGCCCAACACCAAAAAGCGGGTGGCATTGGCGGAGTTATCCTGAATGTCGGATTCCAGAATATTCAACCCGTAATGTTCAGCAGCAAGCGCTCCGGCAATCGCGGCAGCGCCCGGTTCCTTGGCGGCGAGTTCGGCGGCACGGGTTGTGGAACTGGTTTCAATAATTTCTGCATTGGGCATCTGAGTCTGAAGCCAGATGCGGCACTGCCCCATGGGTTGGGGGTGGGTGTAAATCTTTTGAATACTTGCCCGGTCACTGGGGCTCAACAGACAGTGTTGAATCTTCATCACGATCTGGGCAACGATCTTCAGCTCGCTATCCACGAACATATCCAGTGTATGCGTGACCACCCCTTCGGTTGAGTTTTCCACGGGCACCACACCGTAATCGGCTCTGCCTTTGGAGACTTCTACAAATACATCCCCAATGGTCTTTAATGCGGTGTATTCCAAACTGGCGCCAAATTTTCGAATGGCGGCCTGGTGGGTATAGGTGGCTTCGGGACCAAAGAAAGCAATCTTGACCGGTTTTTCCAAGGCGATTGCAGCGGACATGATCTCACGATAAACAGCCTTGAGCGATTCGTTTGGCAACTTCCCATCGTTAAGCCGACAAACGCGCTCGAACACTGCCTTCTCACGATGCGGCGCATAAATGGATCCGCCCTCCTGCAGCTTGATCTTTCCAATGGAAAGCACGTGGCCAATCCGCTCGTTCAATAAAGCCACAATTTGTTCATCAATGGCATCGATCGCTCCGCGATGTTCTTCTAAACTCATATTCCTGATGTTCCGTTATTCAATTCCGTCAAACCAAACCAATTCCCAAATCCGCCCCCCAAAGTCTTAATCTTACTCCTAATCTTAATCCTTCGCCTCGTCATCAACTAAATCCTCATCCAGATCTTCTGACTCGCTATCATCATCGTCCTCGAAAACGTCTTCTTCATCGTCATCGACGTCATCATCATCAAAATCATCACCCTCGTCCTCATCGTCTTCAAATTCATCCTGATCCTCATCATCCTCATCATCCTCATCAAATTCGTCTTCGTCATCGGATTCGGAATCGTCCAAATCTTCATCCGCGTCTTCATCTTCCGCATCCTCATCTTCGGAGGAATCCTCTTCTGAATCGTCGTCATCGAGACTTTCAGCCTTGGCTACCGGAATGCGCCGAAGTTCATCGGCAGCGGGCAACCCTTCCAAATCTTTCAAACCAAAATACTCGAGGAACAGCTCCGTGGTTCGGAAGGTCATCGGACGTCCCAACACCTCCGCGCGCCCCGCCTGTTCCACCAAGCCGCGGTCGATCAACATTTTCAACACACCATCCACCGAGACACCACGAATCTGCTCGGCCTCGGCACGGGTGAGGGGTTGACGATAGGCGATGATCGCCAGGGTCTCCAACGCGGCCTGAGTCAGGCGTGCCGGTTTGGGACGATGACCAAACAAGGCCTTGACCCATGGTGCGTAGTCCGGCGAATTGACAAATTGCCAGGAACCCGCCACACAAACGAGACGAAAACTACGTCCCAAATCCTGATATTCCACCGACAACGATTCCAATGCCTTCTCAATGGCCATCGGCTTGGCATCTTCCAATTCCTTCGGAATGGCCGTGTCGGAATGGGCCGGGGCTTCCTTGAGACATTGACGCAGCTCCGCAATCGACAAAGGTTTTTGCGACGAAAACAAGATGGATTCCAGAACAAGCTTCAATTCCATGGATCGTATCAATCTGGTTTGTTCTGGTCGGGCTCGGCGTCCCCGGCCTGAGCCTCTGTTGCATCTGAGTCTGACCCCGATTCGTCTTCGGGTGGAGCCACTTCAATTTCGATTTCTTCAAAAGGACCAGGTTGAACCGCCTGAAGTTGCTTCATGCGGATCATCTCCAACAAGGCAAGGAACGTCACCACGACCTCCTGCCGGGTACGATCCTGTTCAAACAATTCCGAAAACCTGAACCTGGTTTGAGTGCGAATGCGCTGACGGAACATCTCGATTTTCTGACTCACCGACCAGGCATCGGCGGAAATTTCCCGTTCACCCTCCGATTTTTCTTCGATTCGCTGCAGAATCGTCCCCACAGCCTTGACCAAATCAAAGACGCTGACATCCGGCTTGGGAGCCTCACGCGTTTCGATCAGTTTGAAATTCGGCTTGGGAGCGTGGCGGACGAAAATGGACTCCTGCTCCAGTTCCTTCTCTTTCAACTGAGCGGCGGCATCCTTGAATTTCTTATACTCCACCAACTGACGAATCAGTTCCCAACGAGGATCATCCCCCTCGTCCTCATCATCCAGGACGACCTGTTTATCCTTGGGCAGCAACTCTTTGCTCTTGATATACATCAAGGTAGCCGCCATCACCACGAACTCACCTGCCACCTCCAGATCCAGCTCCCGCATGAATTCGACATACTGGATGAATTCGGTCGCCAACTGGGTCAGATTGACCTGATAAATATCCACCTCCTGCTTCCTTACCAGGTAAAGAAGCAGATCCATCGGCCCTTCAAAGACATCAAACTGGACTTTATATTCCATCAGTCGACGGCCGATCATAAGCCCTCCCAAACCCCCTTGGCAACACAGTAACCCCCCAAAGATCACCCCCAAGTAGCCGTCTTTAGCGAAAGTAGCCGCTTTCGCCAGAAAGTGGCAACCACCCCCAGGTAGAATCCCGCGACTGCATGAATCCCTGGCGCGCCCCTTGTGGCCTTCGAACTTCTATCATCTTTCGTTTTGGGAAGCCTACGGTTCCCGGATTCTCAATGGCTCATTTTTTGTGCACCCACGGTCAGGGGAGTTGTGGTGCTCTATGACGTCGGGGTTTTCCTTTGGAAGTCAGTTTTGAACAGGAATGCCACAACGTGCGGATCGGGATCCACGCAGTCGCGGGACAGGCTGATCAGATCTACCTGCGGTCTACCCCGGGATAGGGTTTTGCATTGCCGAGGGTTCCAGGAGTTTCGTAGCTTGGTGGTATGCCTTTTTGTTTGCGCTTTCTATGGTTGCTTTGCGGGTTCGGCTTGCCTTTTGGTTGGCAGGGGCTCGCGGCTGATTTCAGCGATCATGATCCGTGGGGTCTGGAAGCCGAATCGAAACGCGCTACGCTACCCCTTTATCAGACGATTCCTGCAGCCAATGTTGATGATCTTTCCAAAGCTTTACCTTCCGCTCTGCCGCCGGGCGTAACGAAAGGTGATTGGCATCGTTCTCATGGAAATCATGCATCAGACAGGTATTCTACGTTGAAGCAAATTCACCGGGGGAACGTTTCCCGTCTAGAGGTAGCCTGGATTTATCATTCCAATGATGGAAAGGGAAATATCCAATGCAATCCGATCGCGGTCGACGGGACGATTTATGCCCCGACTGTGGGTGGACATGTGGTTGCGTTGGATGGAAGTTCCGGAGTTGAGAAATGGCGTTTCAAACCGGAAGGCCAACCTGCATTTCGTGGCTTGACGTGGTGGGGTGGCGCTGCGGATGGGAAAGCCCGATTGATGTTCAATGCGGGCGATTGGCTTTATGTGATTCATCCTGAATCAGGGCAGCCCTTTGATTCTTTTGGAGACCAGGGACGCGTCCGAACCGGTCACTTCAGGGTCGCACCGGCGATTCACGAAAACAGGATCCTCATCGCGGGTTATGACGGAGATGCGTTTGCCTTTGATTTGTTCACGGGCGAAAAGAGATGGACCTTCCACACCCAACCCAAACCGGGAACATTCGGCAGTGACACATGGAGCCGAATTGAAAGCGGCGCCAATTGCTGGAGCGGCACCGCATTGGACGCATCACGCGGCATATTCTTCCTCACCACCGGCAGTCCCAAACCCAACTTCATCGGCACCGGTCATCTGGGAGACAATTTGTTCAGCAACTGCGTCATCGCACTGGACGCTCGAACGGGCGAACGGCTGTGGCATTTTCAGGAGATCCGCCATGACATCTGGGATCTGGATATACCAGCCCCTCCTGTGCTGGTTTCGGTGGAACATGACGGCAAACGAGTGGACGCGGTGGCGGCTGTCACGAAAATCGGCAACACACTTTTATTGGATCGCGTGTCAGGTCAACCGTTGTTTCCTTTTCGTCTCCGAAGGGCGCCTGTATCGAAACTACATGGCGAACGAACCTCCCCATATCAACCGGACTTGCAGTGGCCGCAACCCTTCTCGCGGCAGCGTTTCGGAATGGACCAGATCACGAACCTCTCCGAAGAAGCCCGGCAAGCGGTGTTATCTCAGTTGAATGATCCGGATACAGATATTCAATCCAACATGGGTTGGTTCGAACCATTTGAAGCGGGCAAACCAACTGCTTTATTCGGGATTCATGGCGGGGCTGAATGGACGGGCGCTTCATTTGATCGCGAGACTGGATTCCTATATGTGACTTCCAACGAACTGCCCTGGTTTCCCAACGTATCCAGGATCCCCTTTCCGGTGGATACAAGCACAGAACCCGCCACCGAAGGACGCAGACTTTACGAGCAACACTGCATGGTTTGTCATGGCACAGCACGCGAAGGCGTTGGCGTCAATCCGCCCTTGATCCAAGTCGGCAAACGTAAGACCGAAGAAGAAATCAGAACCCTCCTTAAGACCGGACGCAACCTGATGCCTGCCGCCGAAATGTTGGATGCGAACATGACAGATGCCGTAGTGGATTACGTGTTAGAACGTGATCGAACATCCAGCCAAGCCATCGAGCTGTCCGAATCAAGACCAGCCTACACTTACAATGGATACCCGAAACTCCTGGACCACGAAGGATACCCCGGCTGCAAACCGCCCTGGGGAACACTGAACTGCATCGACCTCAATCAAGGCACACTCCGGTGGCAGGTCCCCTTGGGGGAACACCAGCGACTGACTGAACGCGGCATTCCGATCACGGGAACCGAAAACTTCGGCGGAGCCACCGTCACCGCCGGAGGCCTGGTCTTTGCGGCAGGAACCCGCGACCTCAAAATCCGCGCCTTCGACAAACATACCGGCGAGGAACTCTGGTCCCACGCCCTGCCTTTCGGAGGTTTTGCGCCACCATCCACCTACCTGGCAAACGACCGCCAATTCATCCTCATCCCAGCCACCGGCGGCGGCAAACTGGGCGGCCCCATGGGAGACGCTTATGTGGCGTTTTTGCTACCGAGTGATGAGGAAAGTTTCTGAGGAAGAAGTGTGGGGCTGGGTGGAACCAGCCCCTCCATGATCCAACAATTTATTTGGTCACTTTCTTTACCCTACTCCCACTCGATCGTTGCGGGGGGTTTGCTGGAGATGTCGAAGCAGACGCGGTTGGCGCCTTTGACTTCGTTGATGATGCGGTTGGACATCTTTTCGAGCACTTGGTAGGGCAGTTTGACCCAGTCGGCGGTCATGCCGTCCTTGGATTCCACCACGCGTACGGCAATGGTATATTCGTAGGTGCGTTCGTCTCCCATGACGCCCACGCTCTTGACTGGCAATAGTACTGCGAAGGCTTGCCAGACTTTGTAATACCAATCGCTGGCCTTCATTTCTTCCAGCACGATGGTGTCGGATTCTTTGAGAATGCGCAGACGTTCTCTGGTGACTTCACCCAGGATACGCACGGCCAATCCAGGCCCAGGGAACGGATGGCGATAAACCATGGATTTGGGCAGCCCCAATTCCAATCCGAGTAGTCGCACTTCATCCTTGAACAGGCATTTCAACGGTTCAAGGAGTTTGAATTTCAGATTCTTCGGCAAGCCTCCGACGTTGTGATGGCTCTTGATCAGGGCAGCTGGATTTCCGGCAATTGGCACGGATTCGATGACGTCGGGATACAGAGTGCCTTGGGCCAGGAACCTGGCGTCACCCACTTTTTTGGTGGCGTTGGTGAAGGCTTCGATGAATGCCTTCCCGATGATCTTTCGTTTGCGTTCCGGGTTAGTCACACCCTTGAGCCGTTTCAGGAACATCGGGGTGGCGTTTTCGTAGCGCAATTTCATTTTAAAATTGTGCTGGAACATTTCACGCACCACATCGGCTTCGTTGGCACGGAGCAATCCGTTGTTCACAAAAATACATGTCAACTGATCGCCAATGGCACGATGAATCAGGGCAGCAGCGACGCTGGAATCGACTCCACCACTGAGTCCAAGAATCACTTTGTCATCCCCGACTTCCTTGCGGATTGCTTCCACCGCTTGGTCGAGGTAGTTGAGCATGGTCCAGTTCCGACCACATTTGCAGATATCGTAGACAAAGTTGTCGATGATGACACTTCCACGCGGTGTGTGGACCACTTCAGGGTGAAACTGAAGTCCGTAGCGTTTACGTTTGGGATCCTCGATGGCGGCGAAATCGGAGTTCTCGGTCACGGCAACCGCCTTGAAGCCTCTGGGCAGTTTGGTAAGCTTGTCGCTGTGTGAGTTCCAGACCTGGATTTTCTTGGGCAAGCTGCGGAACAATGGACAGCTCTTGTCCTTGACCTCCAGTGTTCCTTTGCCGTACTCGCGTTTCAGCCCACGTTCCACTTTACCTTTGAGGGAGTGGGCCAGCACCTGGAGTCCGTAGCAAATACCAAGCATGGGAGCCTTGAGTTTGAAGACGTCCGGATCCGGCATGGGCGCTTCCTCATCGAAAACGCTGCAGGGCCCTCCGGAGAGGATGATCCCCTTTGGTTTCATCTTCGCAATTTCCGCCGCGGGCGTGTCGTAGGGCAGGATGGTGGAGTACACCTGACACTCACGAATACGCCGGGCGATTACCTGGGTGTATTGCGAACCAAAATCGAGTATGATAATTTGCTCCTTCATGGGAACGGAAATCGGGTTTTATGCGGAAAAAACATGCTGCTGACGAGCAAAAACTATATTAAATTTGACGCTTCTTTCGGCAAGATTGCAAGCAAACGATGAGCTGGCTGCTAAGATTATTGGCGATGGGGGGGCTGTGGAAGAAGCTTTCCGGCACCTATCAACAGACCACGACAGGCATCCGCCAGGCGAAATCCTTCGCCAGCGGGGTCATGGAGAAGCATGTCCAGAGCACCTTGGAACAGGCCGAAATGGGGGATCGGGAGGCCATTTTCGAGATGGGTGAACGCTTTTACGAAGGTCGCGGGGTGCCAATGGATTATGAAATCGCTGCCGGGTGGTTCCACAAAGCCGCGGAACTGGGCCATACCAAGGCTCAAACGAATCTGGGCATGATGTTATGGATCGGACGGGGATGTAGCCGTGATCGTGAAATGGCGCTTCATTGGATCAAAACCGCCGCCAAGAAAAAATACGAACCCGCCCAGGAGCTGCTTCTGGAGATCCGCAAGAAGCATGGTGGGAATACGCGGTAGAAAGCTCACAACGATCAATCCATGTCCTTCAACGCGAGGGTAAAATCTGGAATGCGGTGAGCATCACCGCTCTGGATACTTTTCGGAAAAGTTGTAAGTAATCGATCTCTGTGAAATTTCCGTATCCTCCAATGGCATCTGTGACCTGAGGAATCGGATCCCCAAAAAAATCAGAATGCCATAAATGAATTCGAAACGTATCCAAAGCTGTGTCAAGCCACAGCATTCCATATAGCGTTTGCGTATCCGCATAACGCAACTGATCTCCACTCATCTCCAGCGCGCTAGCGGACCTGCGGCAGCAGGTCCCTGCCCGGGGGTGGAGATCGGTTTATTTTTCTTTGCCGGGGATCACGTGGACGGTGTGGTGCACGCGGGTGCGGATGTTTTGACCGCCGGTGGTTTTGACGTCGATGTTCAGCTCCATCATGTGCGCGGGACGCCAGTTATCGATGTGAAGCAGGACGGATTTGCCGTCAGCCTGCAATTCGCTTCCGGTGACGGACATGGATGTCCAGCCTGCTTTCCATTCATTGGGCGGCAGATGGCGTTGATCCAGTTCGTATTCCTGCGATCCGTATTCCTGGTTCCACAGAATATCCGATGCGCGCAGACTGAAACTGCCGGGATCATTCGCCGTGGATGGATCAAGCGGTTCGGTGAAGGTGATTTTCAATCCGGAGGGTGTCGCCTGCATTCCGGACGGCATGGCGACCGGTTTGCCGGTGTAGCGGATGCGGTCGAGACCTCCGTTGCGTCCGGCATTGGACTGCCATCCTTTCAATCCCGAGATATAAAGTTGTCCGTCGCGTTCGTTGAAACGAAGGCGCATCACACTGGAGGTTGGACGCAGCGGAAATTTCACCACGCCGCCCTGCATCTGGTTCCCGACCTTTTCCTTGAGCACCAGATAGAGCGAGCTTTGTCCATAGGAACCGTGCAGCATTTCTCCCTGGAACGGTCCCCAACGATCACTGGTTACCCAGCCCTGCCCACCGCCTGAGTTGTCCACGCCTTTAGGCAACCATGCAAGGGGTCTGGGTTCTTCGCTTGGATCCCAGAACTCCTCGCGTCCGTTACGACGGTCTTCCACGGTGGCGGTGGTTTTCATTTGATCGCGGTGCTCGTAGGAATCGATCACCCCAAGAAAGTCGTCGGGCTCCACCCAATTGATCGGGCATCGTGGCACGAACGTTCCTTCGTTGTCTCCGGTGGTCACTTGTCCGGTCGGGCTGACACCGATGCCATTGGGCGCGCGCAATCCACTCGCGTAGCGGGTCAAGGTACTTCCGTCCTTGCTCACTTTGAGAACCGATCCGTGGTGGGCGCTCATGCGTTCGAAACTGCGTCCGCCACCCCGCACGGGCGAACCAAATGCGAACAGGAAATTGCCTTCGGGATCGGTGTGCAGATCGAACAGGAATGCGTGGAATCCGGAGGTCAGCTCCCAGTCATTGTTGAAGTTTTCGTAGTAATCCGCTTCACCGTCGTTGTTGAGATCGTGGTAACGCGTGATTTGATCGTCACTGACGGTGTAGATCACATCGTCCACAATCTTCAAACCGAGCGGCTCATGGATACCGGATGCAAACCGTTTCCATTCGAGTTGGTCGAGGTCGTCGTCGATACCTTGAACAATCCAGACATCCCCGTCCCATGTGCAAAGCGCGGCAGAGGTGCCTCCTGAGAAGAAATCGAAACCGCCCACACGGATATCCACCCCATAAGGATTTTCATACGGAAGGGTTAAACGATCGAGCACGTAAGGTTCCGTGTCGTCTTCATCGGCCAATTCCCCCTGGGTCGTGACGATTTCAGGCCAGCGAACGGGCCCACCATTGATCAGGTTCCAAAGAGCAATGGATTCGCCGGAGACATCTTCGGGAAGATGCTGGTCGCTTTGCCAGATGAGCACCTCAACTTGATAATCGCGCGGAGCGGCAGAAAGCTTCAAACGAGCCTGCCCACCCTCGATCACCAATTGTGCTCCGTCCGGTTTGGATGCAACCCGCATGTGCGCCTGACCCACCTTGAGTGTGGTATCGGACAATTGCCCGCTACCTTCGGGCGCATCCGCCAGCACAAGGGTGAGTGGTTGACTGTGGGCTTCAAGTTCCAGACGGCGGGAGATGGCTTTGGTTTCGCCGGATTGAACGAGGGACGGATGCTCCAGGACTTTGGTGGTTCCGACCGTGTAGTGGAACACCACATTGTCTCCATGACGATACAAGCCCTTGTAATGTGTCCAATCCTTCGGCAAATGCCCCAGGGCCGGGTAGCTGCTGTTGCGTGGATCTTCGAAGCCACCGTTGGCATCGGCCCAACCAGGAGTCGCGCCGGTGGCGACCAAGGGTTCCACTCGCAAGTTCGGAAATGCTCCATGGCCCCCGGTGAAAGGCAATCCTTCGAAACGCAAACCGCCATCAAGCCAGGCGGCCGCCAGGCGCATGGTGTCGGTGTCAAAGACGACCGCCGCCTTGCCTTCGGGATCAAGGCGTACCACGTGACTGCGAAACGTGACATTCTCGCCACGATTATCCGTCCCCACACGGACGGCTGTTCCGATCAGGGAACCATATTTGGCGGGGATGGGTTCATTATTGCGTGCCACATTGCCGCCCTGAGCGGGGCGCCCCGGATTGAACGATTCCCACGCTCCTTTATCCCATTCGATGGAGGCAAAAGCTTTGACCGAATGAAGCAGTCGGTCGGCGGGGATCACTTGCTTGGTTTGGCCGGGAGGTGTCCAGGAGAGAACGCAACCCTGACCGCCCCCCATTTCGTGGAAGATCAGATTGATGTCATGCTGGCCGGCTTCCAGTTCGATTTCCTCCGTTTCTTCGGAGAAACTGTGTGCTCCCATGAAGTTCATGACCGTGTCGCCACCGATCACCAGGCGTGCACCGTCGTCGGAAGCCAGATGAATCTTGTAGGTTCCGCTTTCGGGAACGACAAGAGTACCAGTCCATCGCACCAGGAAGGAATCCCTCAATTTGGAACCATAAAAGTCGTCGTTGGTATTGGGGAAATTGATTCTGGAATCCACTCGCACAAAGAAAGGGCGAGAGCGATTTATCCGACGGAGAAACCGGTTCCAATCTCCATTCACACGATAATATTCACCAACCAATCCGGGAGCCATCCCCGGAGGTTGACGGACTGCCAAGTCTTCCAGGTAATCAAACAAAGCTTCAAATTGCTTGTCGGCGTCACCATCGAAATGCTGGGCCAGCGGGGAAACATTGTTTTCGGTAAAGCGGGGCATGATGGATGTCGGCGTGATACGTTGCGGATTGCGCATCCATTGTTGGTAAAATTCCGAGCGCAGGCGACCGGGAGCCAGTTTTAGATTGGGTCCGGCGCCTTCAAACACGGCCACTGCGGGCTGGGAACCAATGGCATGACAAGCATTGCAACTGAACCCTTCAATTCCCGCCAGTTTCTCACCGATCGCGATGTGATCCGCACTGCCCGGTTCGCGTGATTCAGGCGCGTCTGATAGACCAGCGGCATGAGCAAAACCTGTTGCCAGATTCTCAGCGCGTGAAGGCCAGGCTGGCATGCGGGCATTGAGCCAGGGACGGGTTTTCTCAGGCGCTTCGCCTTTGAACAGGGCAGCCGTCCAGTCGGCCTGCAATTTGAATCCAAGATGATCCAGTGACGGTATTTTTTGAGGTGGTTGGGAAAGGGCTTCCTCGTCGTCTGCGGCGGGCGTTTCCGGACGCACCAGGTGGGCGACGTCTTCGCTGTATTGATCGCGCCAGGCAGCAACAGAATCTCTTTCATGACAGGCGGCGCATCGCAGGCGTTCAAATTGACGCGTTGAAAATTCATGGGGAACCGAATGTCCCAATGATGCCACAAGCTGTTTGGAGGTATCCGGATTGATGGCTTGATTCAGAGCACTCAAGTCCTGGTGAAACAAAGGGGCTTCCGAACGAGTATTGCCGGAGTCCAGACACCCACTCTTTGATCCAAGCACCGCGGCGAGAGATGGCGCTTCGAACGTGTTTTCAAGACCATTCAGCTCATGACAATTCAGACAGCCTGAAGAAGCCACCAATTGTTTTCCTAGTGTTGGATCGCCAAAGGTCAACTCGGCAGCTGCTCCGGTGTCCTTGTCCATGGAGCGAATGAAAGCCGCCAGGTTTTCAGCTTCGCTACGGGACAATTCAAACGTGGGCATGCGTGTGTCGGCGTAATGCTGTGCGGGTTGCAGGAGAAAACCTCCCAGCACACCCAGACCATACTTGCGTCCCGCTCCTGCCAGGGAAATACGATCAACGGTGTCTTCCTCCAGAGTGTGACAGGCATAGCATCCGAGTTCCTGAAACAGATGGCCTCCTTCCTCGGCATTCCCCTGCCCCAGACGATCCGTGCGACCTGTTTGAGTCGCAAGGAAGGCGGCGATGTGAGCTGATTTTTGCGAGGCATCGTCTCCACGGAAGACGCGCGGCATATGGGCGCTTTTCCGAAGTGATTGGGGATCCTGAATCCAGTCCGCCATCCATGCCGCATTCAATCGACTCCCGATACCATTGAAAGAAGGTCCTTTTTCCAATGCTTCCGGCATCTTGATTTCCAATCCGGGTTGGTGACAAGCGGCGCACTTTTGGTTGGCCAGTTCGTTTCGTGCGGCTCTCAACACCGCATCCACTCCGGCTTCAGGAGATTTCAATACACTGGCAGGGACAGGTTCGAAATCAAAGGCATCGCTTTTCCAGAACAACCGCACCTGGGCATCGCTGCCCTTTGGGCTGGTGTATTCGATCCGTAAAGCATGTTCACCTTGAGACAGAGTCAAGGTCCTGGAGGGAGTGTTCCAGGTGGAAAGAACATTTGCGTCATCCACAAACAAGGTGGCGCGCCCGCGACCTCTCATTTCGAAGATCATCGGCTGTCGGGCGTTCAAGGTCAGCTGTGTGGTCAATCTGGCTTTGAACGGCCCTTGATCAAGAAATGGTGTTGGAGCGCTCCCTGCCGGGACATAGATGGAAGGGTGCCGGTCCACGCGTTTGTCCACCTGATCACCCTGCTGAAACTCGACCAGGACATTGGCAGACACCACAAGCACATGACACACGGAAAAAATTCCGATGAACCATCGCGTGAAACGATTCAGGTTGGCGCAATGATTCGGATGAGTTTTCAAATCTTTCATGAGTTTTAAAAGGGCCTTGAAAGCCGGTGGGTTAGTATTGAGATCAAACGGCTTCGGTCAAGCAGACATTTTCAAATCTGGACGCATCTCGCTCGAGAGTGCAGAATCTTACCATGCGATCCCGTGATCAACAAAGAAAACAACCCTCCTCCATTTCGAGGAGAACATTTATCAAGATGAGCGGCGCCACATCACTCGCACTCGCCACGCCGATTCGTGGTGACGAACATACAAGCGAACCCATCCGTATCGGACTCATCACCGACATCCACTATGCGGATCTGGATACCGCGGGATCACGGCATTACCGGGATTCCATCACCAAGGTGCGCGAAGCAGTGGAGGTCTTCAATGAGGCCAAACCGGACATCGTCATTTGTCTCGGTGATCTGATCGATGCCGGAGCGACGGTGGAAAAGGAGTATGCCCACCTGGAAACCATGGCACATGAGTTCAAAAAACTGAACGCGCCCAGCCGGTTTGTTTTGGGCAATCATTGTGTGTATACCTTGACCAAACAGGAGTTTCTAAAGGGTGTCGGGCAGGATCGCAGTTACGACGCGCTGACTCAAAATGGAATCCGGCTCGTATTTCTGGACGCATGTTTCACGAAAGCGGGCGAGGATTACGGACGAAAGAATTATACATGGACGGACACCGAAATTCCCGCAAAAGAACGTGATTGGTTGAAGTCCGTCTTGTCGGAAGATCAACGGCCCACCCTGGTCTTTGTGCATCAGCGTTTGGATGTCGAAGGATCCTACGGCGTGCACAGCGCAAAGGAAGTCCGCAGGATTCTGGAGGATTCCCAGCAAGTTGTAGCGGTCTTTCAAGGTCACAACCATGTGAATGATCACAAAACCATCAACGGCATCCACTACCTGACCATGAACGCAGTCATAGAAGGGCCGGCTCCCGCCAACAACTCCTTCGCTGTGTTGGAGTATTCTCCGGCTGACCAACGAATCCACATCGAAGGACACCATCACCAAGAGGACTACACCCTTTCCTCGAAAGCATAAGGCCCCATTTTGAGGATTCGCTTTTTTCCAAAAAACATGCCGGACGCGCTTTGGAAGCGCATTCTGATCCGAACCGTTCTGATCGGAGTTTACAGCTTCATTTTGCTGGTGCTGTTGATTGCGGGCATCATCGGTGCGTTTCAAATCCCGGCGGTATCAGGATTGTTTTTCAAAACGATGTTGAAGATGGGGTGGGAGGATTTCCCAAGTGAAAAACCGCCCCTTGTGGAGACAGCGACGCCGCCTGCGTTTGCCTCAAGCATCCTGCCTCAACCGGAAACCGCTGGTGAGCTGTTTCAATGGGATCAGGTCTGGCAAGCGCACATTCGCTTTAGCAGCAATCAGTGGCACCAACTGTCCCCCATAAAGATTCCGCCTTCGCCTGGAGCATTTTCTCCCAAGATGACTTTACGAAATCCAAAAGCCAGTCGGGCAGGATTGTTGGGCGTGATGGGATGGGATCTGCCATGGTCGAAAGCCGAAGCCCTTCACTTCAACGGCCAAACCTTCACCAATATCGCGGCGCGTTACAAAGGCAACGGCACCTTTCTGGAATCCAAACAGAACTACAAGCGATCCCTCAAACTGGATCTGAACGAATTCGTCAAAGGGCAAAAACTGGCCAAACAGGAAACCGTCAATTTCCACAACCTGCTGGCCGACCGCAGTCGTATGAATGACGCACTTGGTTACCGTTACTTTCAAAAAATCGGCGTTCCGAGTCCCCACACCACCTTTGTGGACATGACTTTGGAAATTGATGATGTACTGCCCCCCTCAACCCTCGGGCTCTACCTCATGGTCGAAAAACCAGACGACAAGTGGCTGGAGAACTTTTTCGGCGAAGAAGGCGGCGCCGTTTTAAAACCCGTGACTTTGACACTGTTCAAACACCTGGGGGAGGACTGGGCGGATTATGCACCTGTCTACGGTGCGAAGAACGACCTGACAGATGATCAAAAGCAGCATCTGATGGCGACCGCGAAATGGTTTTCAAGTGCTTCACCGGAAACCATGGCCACTGAATTGGGACACTATTTTGATATCGACCTGACCGCCCGCTTTTTCGCTGGTCAGGTGATTCTATCAAATTACGACGGCATCCTGTTCAATGGTCAAAACTTCCTCATGACAATGGCTCCGGAAACAAACCTCATCTCTTTTGCACCATGGGATTTGGATCATTCATGGGGTGAGTTTCCGTTCACCGGCACTTATTCTGACCGTATTCATGCGAGTATTCATCAACCCTGGGTTGGTGATAATTTCTTTGTGGAAAAGCTCTTTCAGGCAGAATCATTCAAGGAAGCTTATCTTGAAGCCATTCGCAACCAACTGGCTAAATCTTTCAACGAAGAAGTGCTGTCAGGCGAGGTGGATCAATTGGCAACGATTCTCTCACCTGTCGTACAAAAGGAACCGAAACACCGCTTTGAAAAATTCAAAAAGTCATCGTTGGACACCGACCAACCTGGCATGGACAACTCGAACCCGATGGATCCCAACCGCCCTGTTCACCAGCTAAAACGTTTCGTGCGTGAGAGAAAAAAATCCATCCGATCGCAACTTTCTGGAGAAGAACAAGGTATCTCCATCAAGATCGACTTCTGACAAAAAGAACCGTGCCATGGAACCTCCAAAGACACCCTCATTCAGGCACTTGCAATGTCGGATTTTCGCATTTTTAGTTTGATCATTTATTTCTTTTAGTTTACTACTTCCGACGATCGGTGTGAAACAATCGGATCATAACTCTGCGTAGAGTTGCCGCAGACGTGCCGCCATTTGCCACGTCTCGCAGTTCAGAAAGAAATAGGCCCTCAGAGTGCGGAAGAATTTCAAACTTCGTTT
>Ga0255772_10000525_pt1 | contig 37721 bp, 36 predicted proteins | sample 071ome_34_FD_179970 | JGI IMG/M metagenome (GOLD analysis project Ga0255772, IMG submission 179970) | Coastal salt marsh microbial communities from the Groves Creek Marsh, Skidaway Island, Georgia - 071411BT metaG (version 2) | ecosystem: Environmental > Aquatic > Marine > Intertidal zone >...
TCGAGTCCCTCCACTCCTATCCTCTTCTTAAACTTTACATCACATGGACGACCTTAAAATTTATTGTGAATCTGAAGAGGACCAGTCAGCAATCTTTGACTTCCTCTTTTATGAATACCAAAATGATATCAAGTATTGTACTTGGGAACCTGATGGTGATGAAGAGAATCCCGGTTCTTGGGGTATGTTTATTGACGACTTCCCCTATCCAGAACTTTGGGACAAGTTAGTTGAGTTCCTTGAGAGTGATGACTCTTGGATGCTAGAATCTCCAGTGGAAATGTCACTTGGAGACGGTACTGTTTCTTATCCCCCGCTCCTTTAGCAATCTGGTGAATGCAGCGAACTCATAATTCGCCTGAGGCGTGTTCGATCCACGCAAGGAGCACCTAGGAGGATTGGCAGAGCGGTTAATGCAGCGGTTTGCTAAACCGTGAGGGTAACACCTCCGTTGGTTCGAATCCAACATCCTCCGCTTCGGGTTTGTAACTCAATGGTAGAGTACCGGGCTTTTAACCTGTTAGTTGTGGGTTCGAGTCCCACCAAACCCACTAGACAATCCACTGCCTCTATGGTATGATTGTCTCATCAAGCGGTCCCTTCGTCTAGTGGCCTAGGACACCTCCCTTTCACGGAGGCGACACGGGTTCGACTCCCGTAGGGACTATTGACAATCCACTGCCTCTATGGTATGATTGTCTCATCGGGAGATTAGCTCAGTTGGTTAGAGCGCACGACTGATAATCGTGAGGTGCCAGGTTCGAGTCCTGGATTTCCCACCTAGCGAGTATGGTGGAATCGGTAGACACACCAGACTTAAAATCTGTTGAGCATTACGCTCGTGGGAGTTCAAGTCTCCCTACTCGCATCCACACATAAATACAAATGTGTGGAAATCACCAAAATGGAATATCAACTTTCTCAATCTTACGCTTTCTATATGGGAACCGTAGTGAGAATGTATTTCATTCAAGGTATGCCATATACCTTTGATGAGTTACCAACACTAGTTCAAGATCATCCAGCAGTCCAAACGGAAGCGTTAGCGGGGAAGGATTGGGATGATGAAGAACTATACTTGGCATCTAGTTACTTAGTAACTGAAGGATGTCATCCGTTGATGTTTGATATTCCTGTTAATAATCCTGAGTTACTGCCAAAAGATGACTGAACTTGAAGAACTTGAACATTTGTTAGAAGGGCAGTTTGATAATCGAACACAAGCACTTTCTAATCCTAGTAGGTTTGCCTATATTCGGGTAACCCATATTCCTATGGGCAATGGCAAGTTCTATGGCGAGCAAGCTTATAACTATAAACTTGATCAACCTTATCGTCAGTTTGTTATTTTACCTGTCCAACGTCAAGATGGCAGGATTGAGATTCAAAACTTTGAAATCGAAGACAAAGAACAGTTCATCGGCGGTAAAAACCTTGACAAACTCAAGAACCATATGCTATCCTTAAAAAAAGGATGTTCACTCTTCGTTAAGAAGGTTGAAGATTCTTTTGAGGGAGCAGTGGAAGGTGATAAGTGTATTGTGGAGTGGGGTGGACATAGAACATTTCTCACTACATCTATTAAACTCACTCCAACACACTATTATGTCCTTGACAAAGGATATGATGTAAATAACCCCAAGAAACAAATCTGGGGCACCCGTAATGGGCAGTTCCAGTTTGTTCGTAAAACGCCACTTTAGCTCAGCTGGATAGAGCAACGGTTTTGTAAACCGTAGGTCGTCGGTTCGAGTCCGACATGTGGCTCTGGGAGTATTCCCAACAAATAGTTCTTCAATAAAGAGGCAATCATGACATTACTTTCTAAAAAGGATCATGATATGGTAATCAAGGCGCTTGATTTTTATCTCTTCAGCAAAGGTGCTGATATTGGATCTGAAACACATCGAGAATACCAAGGTTTACTTGATTGGGTCAGAAACAAGAAGGAAGAACTATCATTCTAACCAAACCCCTTCCGTGTGATTAAGGTCCCTTCGGGGACCTTTTAAAATATATGAACTTAACTGATTGTGTTTTACATTTAAAAAACTATATCCCAAGACAGGATTGTGACGATTTTATTAAAATCTCACAGGAAAAACAGTGGCAGGTAGGAGCGTGGCATAACTACAAAAAAGAAAAAGTAAAACAAAATAATCACAGTGAAGTGTATTTTTTTGAAGAACATATGTTCTTGAAACACTTATATGGGAACTGGATTGAAAAATACATTGAACAGGTAAGAGATCCTCATATAACACAATGTTCATACGTAAAAGTGAACAGATATGAGGTTGGTCAAAATATGAGTGAACACGTTGATCATATACGAACGTTGTTTGAAGGAAAAGTAAGAGGTATACCTATTATTACCACATTAGGGGTATTAAATGATGATTTTGAGGGTGGAGATTTTACCCTTTGTGGAGAAGTTATAGATCTGAAAACTGGAGATTTTTTGGCGTTTCCTAGTGTGTTTTTGTATCCCCATGAAGTAAAACCAATCACTAAAGGAACACGTTATTCCTGGATCTCTTGGTGGGTTTAGTGTATAAATACATTGAGGAATAAGCAACACCCTAGGCATCGGCAGTATTATGGCTTTAACTAGACTTGATAACCTATATTCAAGTAAAACAGGTAAGTATCTTTACGTTTCCCCTGACGATTTTAACGCTTCGGATGAACTAGACAATAGAGGTAACTCACCTCTACGTCCATTTAAGACAATCCAGCGTGCTTTTATTGAAGTAGCAAGATTCTCTTACTTACCTGGATCAGATAATGATAGATTTGACCAGTTCAGCATTATGCTGATGCCTGGTGATCACTATATTGATAACCGTCCTGGTCTAGTACAGATTGATAGACGATCTAGGCAAAGATATTATGATGCTAGAAATCTAATCAATGCAAACCGTCAGGAAATCATTGATAGATCATTTGCTGAGATTGCCATTCAGTATGATGAAGTTGCTTGGGGAACTGATTGGGTAGTTCCCGGTGATGACCCTGCTCAAACTAAGTCTAGATATTATGATGCTTATCGCTTAATCCAGAAGAACAAACAAGAGATTATTGACAGATCTGTTGCTGAGATTGCTCTTGGACCTAATGAACTATTCAGTTTCCCAGAAGATGCTACTGAAACTGAAGTATCTCGTTATAAGGATGCTTATCGCCTAATCAGAAACAACCAAGCACTTATTGTTGATGATGTTTGGCAAGAGACTTTTGCTAGCTATCCTTCTGTTGGTTCTACACAAACTAAGTGTAAACGCGACCTAGGATATTTTATTGAAGCTATTGCTTTAGACGTATTTGGTGGCGGTGGTAACAGATACTCCAGAGAGTTTGTACTTAAGTATTTTGATGGTGCCGGAAACCCCATCCCCGAAGGTATTCCCAACACCACCGATCTTATCCCTGATCCTGATGAGATCAACGCTTCGATCTTTGCTTTTGAGAGAGCAAGAGATTATTTACAACAGGCAGTATCTAATAACTACGTTTCTGTTCTTTCTCCTGGTTCTGAGTATACTGATAACGACATCCTAGAGGGCGAAGCTGTATACAATGATGGTGCTGGTGATGTATCTAGAACTGATCCTACTGCTTGTTCTGATGTTCAGACAACGATTGCTAACCTAGTAACTACGATTACTACGCCTATTCTAAACCAAACTATTGCTGGCGGAAACTTAGCATCTTTGGTGGAAGTTATTCCTCCTGCAGGCGAAGCAAAGTGTAAGCGTGATTTAGGATTTATCGTCGATTATATCTCCCTTGACATTGTTCAAGGCGGTGGTAATGTATACACCCGTAAGGTGATGCAGAACTACTTTAATGAGGCAGGCAATGATTGGATTGATGATGGACTACAAGGAGAAACAGCAGAATCGTTGATTGCTTTTAACAAAGCAAGAGATGTGATGCTACAAGCAATCACCAACCAACTATATTACAAAGATCTTACGATCACTGCTGATATTGCTACCGGAGACAACCAAGATCCAGCATCCTGTAACGACGTTCAGACTCTAATCGGTAATCTATTCCAGATTGTTATCGATGCCGTTACTAACGAAAGTATTGCTACTGTTGACTTCCCACCAGAATCCACATCTCCTCTCAATCCTGGAGAAGAAAAGTGTAAACGTGATATCGGATATATTGTAGACGCTACTGCTGCTGACTTACAAAATGGTGGTAATGCTCAGATTGTTGCTGCTACGAAGGCATACTTTGACGCTAATGGTCTACCTATTAGTAATGGATTGGTAGGAGAAGAAGCACAATCTGTTGTTGCTTTCTCCCGTGCTGCTACAGAGATGCAGAAAGCAGTAACTAACCAGTTACTATCTAAAGATCTCACACTTCTTGCTGGTCCTGCTAACTTTAATGTAGAAGGTCCAACTGTTCCTGTATTGCCTTCTGGTAATGCTGCTTCTTGTGTTGATGTTCAGTCCAGCATTGCTGACCTTATTACTATTGCCACCGATGTTATTTCTTCCGGTGACATTAGCCTATTGGTTGGTATTAACGCTCCTGGTGATGTTCCTGTATTCAACTACAACCAGAATCTAGAAGAATGGAATGACAACACTATTCTCGACCTTTCCAATCCTGATAACGCTCTTTATAAGTTTAACTCTAGTACAGGCGGCGCTATCGTTCCTAGGGGTTGTTCTCTTATTGGTTACGACCTTCGTAGAACTATAGTTAGACCACTATATGTTCCTGATCCTGCTGACGCTACACAGGAAAGAACATCTATCTTCAATCTAACTGGTGGTTGCTATCTATGGCAGTTCACTATCAAGGATGGTGACTTATCAGAAAACTCTCCTCTCTACAACCCAACTGATAAAGTTGGTAGAGTTTACTATCAAAAAGGAAATACTAATCTAGCAACTCCAGAATACTCTCACCATAAGATCTGTATCATGACTTATGCTGATGAGCAAGATCTTGAGGATTACTACGAAAAAGTTGGTAGATCTTTCTCTCTATTCCAACCAACTATTGATGATGGTGATCTTGAGGCATTGGTTCAAGAGAATAGAATCGTTGGACCTCTATCCGACACCAGAAATATCACTAACATCAGACTTGAGGATAATGTTGATGCTAGTAAGGTAACAGTTGTAGTTACCACAAAGATTGCTCATGGTTACTTCAAGGACCAGTATGTTGCTATCATTGATAACGGACTAACCGACTTACTTAACGGTACATTTAAAGTTATTGAACTTGATAATGAAGATCCAAGAGTCTTTAAGTATGAACTTGGTGTAACTGAGTTACAACTAGGTTTAGATCTAGAACAGGATTATGATTTCACATCTGTTCCTGCATTAGACGTTGCTGCTAGAGTACAGGCAGAGATTGACTCTGTAGAATCTGCTTCTCCATACGTCTTTAACTGCTCGATTCGTTCCACCTGGGGTCAGTGTGGTATGTGGGCAGATGGATCCAAGGCAACTGGATTCAAGTCGATGGTTGTTGCTCAATACACTGGTGTATCGCTCCAAAGAGACGATAGAGCATACATCCGCTACGATGAGTTTACAAACACCTGGAACCAAGCATCTATCACTGATGCCTTTGCTACAGAACCATATCACACTAGAGGTGATGCCTATTGGAAGGATGACTGGAGAAACTTCCACATCCGTGCTTCTGATGACGCATTCATCCAGTGTGTATCGGTCTTCGCTGTTGGATTCTTCGATCACTTCTTGATGGAGTCTGGTGGTGACATGTCCATCACCAACTCGAACTCTAACTTCGGTAATACATCACTTCACGCTATTGGTTTCAAAGGATTTGCCTTCAACCAGGATAAGGGTGGATATATTACAGATATTATTCCTCTCAAGACTATCGACGATTCTGCTTTCAATGAGACTGATTACAAATACTATTCTTTAGACGCTCAGTTAACTAAGGACGCCGCCAATACTACCGGCAGACTATACTATGGTGCTGATACAATCTATGATCCATTCGATAAACCCGTCGTTAGTATTGATGGTTATAGACTTGGTGCTAAATCTGGAGAAAGACTATATCTAACACTCAAAGATACTGTTGGTGGTAACAGCAGATATGAAGCAGAGTTATCCGAATCTGGATTCACTCAGTATACTGCTTCTATTCAGACATTAAATCCTGATGGTCTAGTTATTGATAATCTTGCTCAAGATGCTTCCACATCTATTGAAAAGAACAAACTATTCATTCAGCAAGAAGCATATGGATATATTATCGATAAGTATCCATATCTCCTAACTAAACCTGGCATTGAGATTGGTAAGTGTGAAAGAGACATCGGATACTTTGTAGATGCTGTTGTTCAGGATCTAAGAGTTGGTGGTAACATTCAGACTATTCAAGCAGCAGAAGCATACTTTGTTGGTGGTTCTCTAAGCTATGTTCCCGGAGAACTTAACGAAACAGTAGAAGCACTTGATTATGTCAAGAATCTATGTGTTGCTGCTATGAGAAACTTTGACATTCTCTATAGAGATTGTCAGACAACTGTTGGATCTGCTATCGTTGACGTTGGTGATACCACTGGACTATTAGTTGGTATGAGAGTTAGAGAGTATGATTATACTCTTGCCAACTTCCAAGATGGTAGACTTAATCCTGATGTATCTGAAGGTGGTACTTCACAGGAAGTAACTGTAAACCCTGCTATTCAACCAAATACTTACATCAAGAAAATCATTGACAGCACTAGAATCGAACTAGGTATTGAAGGATCTCTACCTTCTACTCTTGGTGATATTCAACCTGCTCAACAAACACGTTTAGCATACCTATATTTCTCGCTTCCACGTACCGGCACTCTAACTGATAGTGATGATAATCTAGTCGGTGCCTGGGCAGCACAAATCGCTGTAGCAGATAGCAGCATTATCCAATATGTTGATGGAAATAATGCTCCTGTTCCCTGGAACGGACTACAGAATGAATATCCAGAGTGTGCTAGCATCAGATCTACTATCGAGACATATTTCTCCGATATTAATGTAATCCTTAACCAGGGATTACAACCTATTAGTGAAAGAGAATCTGCCCTATCTACTCTAATCCTTGCCAACAAAGATCTTGCTACTGAAGAAGCACTAGATAGAGCAAAGGCAAACTATCCAACACTAACTCTAAACAACCAAGTACAGTTGGTTGCTGACGTTAAAGAGACCATTGAAGCATATGCTTATAATGTTCTATACGGAGCAAACAATAAAGCGTATGATAGAGGCGTATTCTACACTGCTAATCCTTCCCGTACTAACGGAGAAGAACTCTTCACTACATTCTTGTATGATGAAGTATACAACATCTTAGTAGAAGTTATCCGTAACGAGACCGTTACTATTATTGGTGACCACGGATTAACTCAAACGTTTGACAATAGCATTGTTCCTGATACTCCTCCATTCGAGCCCGGAACTTATGGTCTTACTGACTTTGTTGACATTCAAAGTAATCTAGGTGATTATAGAGATCTAGTCAACGCTGGTATTGGTACAGACGTTATTGTTGGAGACGTAACAAATGCTGGTATTGCTAGAACAGAACCTGTAGTTGGTGCTAGTGTTGGTAGAGTTGATCCAACCCTCCAGACTGCCAATCTTGCTAACAGAGCAACGTTGTTCACTGTCAATACTGGCGGTGGTGTATCTGACCCACACAACTGGGAGACTGGAACTCCCGTAAGACTTGTTCCTAACGCAAGAGAAGGTACTAACCCAGACAAGAGAGTTATTAGACTACCTAGAGGATTTGAACCTAATACAATCTATTATGTAATCGCTCCTGGTAGAACTACACAACCAGAAAACTATGCCAATGGTTTAGTTTATCCTGGTGTATTTGAAGCAGATTCTAAGACTAGAATCATGCTTGCCAGCACTAAGGAAAATGCAGCTGCTGGCATTTATCTATATTCTTCCGAAACAGACAGCATTGATCCAGATCTAGAGATTGGTATTCAACAGTTTGTCCTGGATGTAGATTACGCTCTACATCAGTATCTCTGTAATGAAGTTTCTGGTGTAAATGATGTTCTACAAACTGGTGTTCCTCACTTGTTTGATGTTCCCGGCACTGGTGGTCCAGTACAGAAGGTGTTCTTCAGAACATTCGGAAATAACTCGGATTTACCAGTTCTTTCTGCTAGCGGAGTAGCAGTTGATCCTAATACATATTACTACGCTAGATTTGTTACACCTAGAACGTTCTCTATCTTCCTTACCGAGGCTGAAGCGATTTCTGGTGCTACACCACAAACCTTTATCCAAGGTTTTGGTCAAAACTTCTATGTATTCTCCGATAAGAGAAGATCCCCAGTCAAGTTTGATGCCGAGTTAGTTAATACTAACACTACCACTGGTCAATGGTACATTCAAACTATTCCGGATCCAACCGACATCAACGTTGAACCAGGATCTGCTGGTAACATGATTACCAGACTACAAGCTCTAGGTGTCACACTAACAGATGCTAGAACAAAAAATACCTTCTTCAACAGACTAGATGATGGAAGACCAAAAGAAGATAGAGTATACAGACTACGTTATGTTATTCCACGTTATGCCAGAGGTGTTCGTGATCCTCTAAACGGATTTGTTCTCAAGACAAGAACCGATGAAACAAGAAGACTGGTCCCACAGAGAATCGTTCTCCAGAACATCGCTGCTGGCGCTCCTGTTGCTACATTTAATGTACCATTTAATATCGGCACTGGAACTATCCAACAGGCATTAGGTTTGCCAGAGGGTGATGTTGGACTAAATCCAGACTTTGACTATGATGCTTATAATAGCGATCAAGTTAAGATTATTGATTCTGATAGAGTTGATTCTAAGACTTCCTTCAGCATCCTATCTGCCAGACAGATTGATATTGGTGGAGTAGGTGATCCTGCTGATCTAAGACTTGAGTTGACCGTATTCAATCACAGCATTAACAATAATGCTCTCAAGAATGAGAAGTTTACTGTTGTCAAGATTGATGCTCCACAGGGAGGAACTGGAATCTTCCGTACCGATGACCTCCAAGCAACTAACTTAAATAGAATCACCTGGAGTGGATATTCTTCTGGCGCTGGTTACCTACAGGGGTACTTTAATCCAGATGGTACAAACGATCATTACTTAATCATTAAGGCTATTGAGTCTAGAGAACCAATCGAGTACAATCAGTTTGCTAGTACAAGATTTGCTCAACCTGTACTTAACCTTGATAATGACCCCACATTTGATGTTAATGGCAATCCCATTGAAATCTATGCTACACTACAAGCAAAACCAGATAGTGTTGGTAACGAGGCACTAAGTAAGTCTACTAAGGAAGATTATCTATACAGTAATAAGGACGCTAACGTTCTTACTATGGTTCCTGGTGATGTTATCGAAGATGATACAAGCACCGATTATGAGATTATCTCTGTTGAGGATGTCGGGGACTTCGAAGATTCCTTCTACATCTTTGATATTAATGAGATCCAGAGACGTATTCCTGATCAGCAAGAAGGTATTTACTACCTAACTTGTTTGAGAGGTAATATTTCTCCATTCCCAACTGGTGCTGGTGTTGGTCAGAACTTCAGAAACTTTAAGTTCTCTCAACCTATCTCTCAACTATATCCCTTAGACTACAAAAACGATCCTCTATGGTTCCAAGTCAGACCTGACGGAACTAGAGATGATACTATTCTCGATCCACCTTCTACTATTTGTGCTGCCGACAACTATGTTCATGGTCTAGTCAGAACTAACGACAATAAGAATAGTGAAACCAAAGAGGTTGTTGAAGATCTAATCCTTAACCCTGCTCTTTCCAGATATAACTACACGATTGAAGCTCAGTCTGGTAATGCTACTTCTGGTTCCGAAGATCGTAGAATCTCCATTGCTGGTGATTCTCTCTACAAACAGTCCGGCGAAAACAAACTATTTGTTGAACTCCGTCGTCCATCGATTGCTAGATCTGGTAACCATACTTTCGAATATCTTGGTTTCGGTCCTGGTAACTACTCAACTGGTTTCCCACTCCGTCAGGAAGTTGTTCTATCCGATATCCAAGACTTCTATGCTCAGTCTAAGAAGGAAGATGCCGGTATTGTATTCTATACTGGTCTAAACTCCAACGGTGATCTCTACATTGGTAACAGAAAGATCAATGCTATTACTGGCGAAGAGACATTCTTAGAGTCTGCTGAACTACAGGAAACTGAGGATGAAGGAGGAGATCTCGGTGGATTGGTAACAACATTTGAACTACCGGTTGTATTTGAAAGAGACATTACTGTTGATGGTGATGCCAACTTCAACAATCCAGTTACTATTACCGTTGATCCAGATGAAGCAGCTGCTTTAACTATTGTCTCCAACGTAGATTTCTCTGCCGGTGGTGATCAAACTCTAGACAGTTCTTCTTTCAACTTCAGTCCTATTCCTTCTAATGGTAACATTGTTGCCACTCAGAACAATATCTATGCTGCTATCTTCAGACTTAACCCAAGAGGTAATACAACACTCGCCGGTCAGAACTACAGCATTAGAACACATGTAAACTCCTTTGATGGTAATAATCCTTCCAACCATAGTCCACATCAGACTCTATCTACCCTAGGTATTCCCATTCTTTATGGTAACCAGACACCTCAGACTGGTGATATCCTACTCAAGGGTGAGCAAGTCGGTAAAACTGGTTCTCTTGGATGGATTTATTCTAACTTCTTTGTTGATGTTACTACTGCTACATTTACGATCTCTGCTGATAGCCCACCATCTACTACGGTTATCTTTGCTACTCAACCAGGAACATCTCCTAGCGATCTAGGCATTCAACTAGGTACTGTTGTAAGACTAACTGGATTTGACGGTAGATTTAATAACATCAATGGTGTTAGAACTGTCACCAACGTCAATGATGTTCAAGGTGGTACATGGGAAGTTACTTCTTCCTTTATCATTGCTGGCGACCCTGGAGATCCTACACTTCTCACTTCGCTCACTGGAACCCCATTGATTGAAGTCTCTGTTGACTCCTGGAAAGAAACTGGTCTCTTAGGAACAGAATCTCTCAGAACATTAACAGACAACAATGGTGATTACAGACTTGGTATTAATACTCTAGCAAGATCTGATCATGGTGTTGATGGAGATCAGGAAGAAGGATTTGTCTCCGATGCTGTATTGCCAAGAGCTAACTTGGATGTGGTTGGTACTACCTGGATTAGTGGTAGAACACTAGACACAGTTGTCAACAACTACATTAACAACCCTCTCTTAGCAGACAGAACATTCCTAGACAATGACCATGCTTTCCTAGTTGGTGGTCTTAGTGAAGATCCCGGTCAAGAAGCTACATTTAGAATCTCCACAACAAATGGTGGTAGAGTTGGTATTAACGTAGACTTCTCCGAACTAGACAGAACTCTAGTTGTTGACGGTGACATGAGACTCACCAACGACTTCTTACTAGAGCAAAATCTAACCATCGGTGGCGAGAGTTTAATCACTCAGACTCAAAACTTTAACCTCGTTCCAAACACTACCACTAGACTTAACTTCGGTAATGTTGTTGAGGAACTCAACATTGCTAACCAAACAACAGAAGATCAAGAGATTAATATCGGCAACATTGCTGGTGGTCAGATATTCAATATCGGAACGTTTAGTCTAGTTACGGAGTTTAATCTTCATAGAAATGCTCAGAACTCTATTATTAGAGCAGGCACGGTTGCCAATGACGATGTTAACTTCTCTAGCGTTGTTCTTGTTGGTGGTGCTTATGCCAATACATCTGATGATTTGCTAACAGGTTCCATACTTAAAGTATATAACAGATTTGCTTACTTCGATGGCGATATTCGTGTCGGACAAGCATTGTCTCCTGGTACTGGAATCGCTTCCATCTCGTCTCCTGCTCAGACATTTAACTTACTCACTACTACAGTAACCAATATCAACATTGGTTTATCTGCTTCCGATATTAATATTGGTGCTCTTGGTGGTATTACTAGAGTTAATAACTCTCTTGAGGTTGGTGCTGATACAGATCTGTTTGGTGATGTTACACTTCAAGGTGGTCTAAATGCTGGTCAGTTTGAACTCCGTCGTGGTTCACTCGGAACACCTACCACTGCTCATAGCATTGGTAACGAGGTCGATAACTTTAACATTGACTTCTATAGAAGGACCGAGACTAGTATTAGGTTGAGCACGGAGGGTGCTGAATATTGGGGTAATGAGGCTGAGTTTAAGGATAACTCTGTTGGATTTGCTTCTGATCCAACAGTCTACAGATTAACCATTGATCAACCTGCTACTCTTCTAGATTTTGAAGTTGGATCTTATGTCTTGATTGATAGATCTATTGATGTCGGTCCTACTCAAGGCGATGCTCCTGTGGGCGAGCAATACAGTGAACTTCTAGAAGTTATTGGTATCATTAACCTATCTGATGTTGGTCCTGAACCACTACAAGTTAGAGTTAGACGTGCTAGAAACCAGCTAGATTCTGCTGGTAACATGATTCTAGGAACTCCTGCTGATCTTCCTGTTGATGCCGAACCACCTCTAAACTACAAGTATCTAAGAACAGATCACCCAGATCAAGCAGTTCTTGTACGTTATGATTTCTCTAGAAATGTAAGCTATCTCAATGAGAATCTAAATCAAGAGGCACCTGGATTCCTAGATGATGTTGCTACCGGTAACTTTGCTGGATCTATTAATGAAGGTGATATCTTTAGACTATCTCCTGATGAAAATGGAAACCTAGGTGAACTTACAACTGTAACAGGAATCAATCAGGTTACTAACCAACAGTTCCTCATTACTGATGGTGGAACACCACCATTAACCGCTTTCTCTGTTGACTCTGTAACTGGCGAGACATTCATTAACGGTCAACTAGATGTCAATAACAGTATTATTCTTTCTGGTTCTGTTACATGTGGTGTTGAAAGACTAGTTCTTACTGATGGTACTGGTAATCCTGATTTTGAGAAGTTTATCGTTGACAGTTGTGATGGCACTACCTCTATTCGTGGTAATCTCCAGATTGGTACAGATAACTTCGATAGATTTGTAGTTGAAGGTCCAACGGGCGATACTACAATTACTGAAGGTAATCTTGTTATTGAGAATGATTTAGGAGATCAGCAACTTGTTCTACAAAACTCCAGTGGTAATCTAACAATCGCTGGTATTATTAGAACAGAAGGAACAGCACAGAACATCTTCAGTGGTGATGTTGTTATTAACGGTTCTGACTTTATCGTTAATGCTGATTCTATAATCGATAGATCTGGATCAAATCTAACCAGTTCTCAGGTAGGAGAGACAATCGCTAGCATAAATAATGATGGATCGTTCACATTCGCTGGTCAGTCTGCTTATCTAACGCCTACTGGCGGTAGAAACTGGGAGTACATTGGTGGCGGTGTTGCTGTAGCACCTCTATCCTCCAATGTTAACTACTTTATTGCTCCAGCCGCTGATATTCTTCTTGAACTACCACAACTACCAACACACGGAGATGTAATCCGTATCCTTGATGTTGGTGGACAGTTGACCTACAACGTTTCTCTAAGGATTAGAGCAGTTGATGGAACAAGAGTTCAAGGTGGTGCTGATAACTCTGGTCCTATTGCTGGTACTACCTTTGATGGTGGCGAACTATTAGTTCAAACACCTAACGTTGGTCTTGGACTTGTTTATCTAGGATCTGTTGATTACAGAGGAGTAGCTACCGGAGCAAGCATCGACACTGGTTGGTGGTTAATGGAAATCTAATATGCCAAGTTACAACTCTGTTAGAACTGCTGAAGCCCAACCCATCGGATCCGCCGTCCCTTGGGTTGGAGCACTAACATCTATTCCTCCTGGGTGGCTGATATGCAATGGTCAAGAGTTGGATGCTGCCGACTATCCTTTGCTTAGAAGAGTGTTGAAAAACACTTATGGTGGTAACTCTTCGGGTGATTTTCCTAACTATTCCGGTACGTTTAACCTTCCTAATATCAGTCAGAAAGCATTGGCAGATATTTCGGTAGAATGGTTTGCTTACAACGACGGTGATATTATTCCTGGTAATGATCAACCAACTTATAATATTGATAATGCTCAGTCGCTAGCTGTTATACAACCGTACATTGGTCCAGAGGGAGATGTTGGTACACCCGGAACAGTCTTTGCTTTAACTGACTTAAACTTTAGCTATACTCCGGATCCAGATGGAACTTTAGAAAGAGCAACATTAGTATCTGGTATTGCAGCAGTAACAGGATCTACCTTGTTCTTTGGTAATGTTCCTGTTCAACCAGATCCTGCTCAGATTCCTCCATCTACAGGCACAGGAGCCAGTTTTAACATTATCAAAAATGAAGATACTACGTATCAGATTGCTAGACGAGAAAAGGGACAGGATTATGAAGAGGGAGATTTACTTATTATACCTGGAAATTTAGTTGGTGGTACATCTCCTGCTAATGACATTTTTATTCAGGTAGATACAATCGGAAATCCTTTTTACACAGGTACTATTGCTGCCTCTAACGGAGATCCTCTAACCTTTGTTCCTGGATTTGGTATTGATACGGTTAATGTTGTTCCTAGAAAACTAGGTAGAAGACATATGCCACCCCATACTCATTTGGGGCAATACGACACTCTAAACACAGTTGATAATGGAACTGTTCCTGGAAGAGGTGTTGGTGTATGGAGTAATCCCCAGATTGATATTACAGAGTATTGGTTTGGTAGAGTTATTGCTGACGTTGGTGCTTGTCCTTTCATTGGATTTACATATACAACAGAAGAAGCAGACGTTGGTGTTGAATGGGGAGATTCTCGTGACACGGGCACTGTTACAGAAGTCACTAATCCTTTTACTTCTGGTGTAGGAAGATATGCTTTGGGATCAGTATCTGGAACACCACCAGCTAAGACTCATACAGTATTTCAAACCGGTCAAGCAGGACATGGTATTGCTAAACCATGGTTTGATAGTATTTCATTTAAGTTAAGAGATGCCACTGGTGCTGTATCTACAGATAGAGGTGTTGATCCCGGTGTAACAATACCAGGAACTTTGGATGATTTGAAAAAAACTGGTAGATTTAGTATTGACAGTAGGATTCCTTATAGCGATAATGGAGCTATTGTTAACAGTATCAACTATGACTTGGGTATAGCTCCGGATAGTGATGATACGGTTTTTCGTACTGAAGTTATGTTTAATAATGCTGCTGACAGTTTTACTAGACTTACACCAGAAATCACAACTGCTATTGATGTTATTATTGCACACGATCACCAGGGCGAGATTAATATTACTTACAACAATGGTAGTTTAAATATTCCTGGTAATATTTCTTCTCAAGTAGCAGCAAATATTAATCCAGATAGTGTACCAAACGCTTTCCAGATCACATTTACATGTAACTCAGCAAACCTTACTTGTCTAACCTTAATAAGAGCTTACTAAAATGACTAAGTATTACACTCAAGAAAAAGCAAAGTTTGGGGGAACCACAGGAACTATTATTCCGTTTACAGTTCAGTTATCTCTTATTAACTTTCCTAATATTGCCGAGTTTAAAACTTTGGTGCCTGCTGGTTACTTAAGGTGTGATGGATCTATTGTTAGAGCAGAACTTTACCCAGGATTGGCTGCTACCATTGGAGTAGGATCAAACTGTCCATTTGCTAAAGACCCAGATTCACTCACTGATGAGTTTTTTCAACTCCCTGATTTAGGATCAAAATATCTTTCTGGTTCTCTCAGTAGTGGAGAATATTTTAATGATACTATTCTGCAAAATGATAGCGGAACACAAAGAGTAGGGGCAGAAACAGTCGTTGATACTCTTGTTGGAGATAACATTCAAATCAGTTGGACCGGAGCATTTGAAATTCAACAGCAACAGATTCCGTTTAGTGGAAATCCTATCTTTCAATCGTTAGATAACGATGGAAATACTAGAGATGATTTCCTAGCAGAAGATAACTTCCAAGCACACGGTCATAATTCTGACGTTGGTGTATTCACATACTTAGGTAACTGGCAAGATAGTGCATGGTTCAATACATTTGAAAGAGGAGATAACCTAGGAACTACAGAAGGATCAAATGAGTTGATTCAGATTGAAGCACCACCTAATAATCAAGCTGCCCCTTCTCATAATCACAGGGTTCTTCTCCCTGGTGCTTCAGAACTTAGAGACAAATGTGATTTTAGTTTTATTTTGAATACACAACAGGTTGATCCTGTTGGATTAGTAACTGATGTTACATTGACTACAGAAAACGTACAAAAGCTAGATAAAGCAATCTCTCCATACATTTTTATGGAGTATATTATTAAGATCTAAAATGCCATCAGTTTCGTTTTCTAATCCCGGTTACTATACAGTAAACCTTCCTGTTAACGCTTATGACATCTTCATACAAGTACGTGGTGCTAGAGGTGGTAATGGTGGCAGAGACGCTGGTGCAGTTGGCGGCGTAGGTGGATTAACTACACTACAAGATTTTACTCTAACTCAAAATTTTATTGCTAGGCAAATAATATGTTGGGTTGGTGCCCGTGGTGGTAATGGTGCAGACAATCTAGGTAACGCTCCTGGTGGATTCGGCGGTGCTGGACTTGTTAGTGGTGGTCGTGGTGGTAATGCTGGCGATCCTCCCTTTTCTGGTGGTGGAGGTGGAGGAGGCGGTGCCTCAGGAATTATTATTAATGGCGTTAATGCTATTTGTATGGGTGGATCTGGGGGAGGCGGCGGAGCTTCTGACAATAGGAATGGTGGCGGCTCTGGTCTGGCTGGTCTCGCTGCTACTGCTGTTACTAGTGTAACACCGACTAACGGTGGTGGTGGTGGAGACCCAGGTGGCACCGATGGTGGCGGCGGCGGCGGCGGAGGCGGCGGAGATAATGGTGGAGGTGGCGGCGGTTCTGGACAGGATAACAACCGAGGAGGCGGCGGTGGCGGCGCTGGAGGATCTACTTATATTGGTAGTTTAGTTGCTGAGTTTGGAGCTACTGTACCATTTCAAACTGCTGGGAATGGTTTTGTTTCGCTCACTTGGGACCTTGCTCCTGTTATTGACTCTTTTACTGCTTCACCTAATCCACAAACTAGTTCATCTGGAACTCCACGTTATGACACTATTTTAAGTTGGAGTGCTTTTGATTATGAAGTCCTTACATTAACTAGTAGTATTGGTGAGAGTTGGGATGTTACTGGACTTTTTTCTTTTGATATAACTAATCTACCACAATCTGTTTTTGATTCAAATTCTCCAGCTTCAAGATCATACACTCTCACAGCAACAAAAGTAGGAGCTCCAACAGCAACTGCTAGCACTACGGCTAGTGCTTTTAACGATAATACTCCCACTTCTGTTAATAGACTGTCTGAAGCTGAGCCATTTAATACTAATCTGCTTGAACTTGAACCAAATACGTTCTATTACGTTACATATTCTATTTCTGGTGTAGATATGAATACCAGTGTTATTGCTAATAATAACTGTACTATCAGTTTAAATGCTATTAACTTCGGACCATCCAGATTAGTCCAGATTAATAATCTGTTTTATGTTGGATTTACAACTGATGGTTTCAATCAGTCTAGAACTCCTGGTGGATTTGACGATAATGGAAGAGCTGTAGGGCAACCAAATCCTAAAGTCATTACATTTACAGTAGGAACTCAGGTTGTCAACCTAAATGTTGCTACTAAGCCTCCTATTATTCAAGAACTTTTTGATGCCGAGGGTCAACCATTATCCCCAGAAGCATTTCCAAATCCTGATATTGATACTGTCTTCCCGAACGTCAATACTGAATATGTTATAACAAACAGTGTTATAACTAACGATGCTCAAATCCCAGTAGAAGTTAAAGCATCTCTTCCTGGCGTTCAAGTTAGAGTTAATGGGGGTGGATGGCAAGACGTGAGAGAAATAGGCACACCGCCATAAATATAGAAAACCATGGACGACTCTTCTAGGAAGTTTACGCTGGCATCAAGTAACACACATATTTTGTTAGCGTTGTATTATTCTCAGGTACATAATGACAATACTCTTTTGGATAGATTGTTTGAAATCACCGAAGAGTATGTAAGTCGTGGAATGACATCGGATACTGTTTTGTCCGATCTCAATCTAGTAATAGAGCAAGATCTTTCATTGATTCCCGATGCCCAAACGGCAGTATGGGAAACTGCTTTGGATGAACTGGACATGCCTGGTGATGAATATAAGAGTGTTATTAGGAGTTAATCATGGAATGGGAAGGAAAGAAAGAAGCAGTTAGAAAACTGAAAATCTGTATTAGATGTAAGCATTTTGATCCAGAAAGTAAACAGTGTATGTTGAACAACAACTACATGCCTCAAAAAGTTATTGTTCCAAAAACAACGTGCCCAACTAATAAATGGTGAGATAAATACCTATAGCTAAATCCTTGTTATGGAAGAAAAAATCCCAGCAGAAAAACCCTCTCTAGAGTTTGAGGAACTTTGGCGTAGATTTTCTATTTGTGCTTCACCTAATAATCTATTATTTGCTCTTTATTTTGCCCTGGGTAGAAAAGACTATAGACTTTTGGATAAACTGTTCGACCATGTAGATCAGTTACTTGAGCGTTATAATATGACCCCGGAAACTATCATGGGTGATATTGATGCTAGTATCAACCAAGAGTATTCTATTACTCCTACTATTAATGATACTCCTACCAAAACTGAGTTATATGGAGGATTACCTCTTCCTAACTTCCATAAAGATCAAATCATGATCTCTCTTGTTTTATCGGAATATTTTATCAGGAGAGATAATGACCATAGATTGAAAGAAGAAGTAGAGCAAAGAATCGAAGAATATATCAAAACAAATGATATTAGTATGGAAGATGCTCTAGATAGTTTGGCATATTCTTCTGACAATGATCTACTTTATAAACTAGCACTAGAAGAGTTAAATAATGACTGACGTGAAACCTGCCATTGAGAGAATGAAAGTATGTATTGAATGTGAACATTTTAGAAAACCTCTCAAACAGTGTAAACTATGTGGGTGTTTTATGCCCATAAAAGTAAGAATCCCTACTATGATGTGTCCTATCAACCGTTGGTAAGATGTCTCAAACAAGTTTTAATCAAATATATACAGTTGGTCCTCAGATCGTTAATATACCCGATAATGCAATAAATGTAGAAGTTATTTGTAGGGGAAACTACGGAGGCAATGGATTTGGCGGTGGCAATGGTGGTAGGGGTAAAGTAGGGCAGTTTAGATTTAACAGCAACTTTGTATCTAGATCTCTCAGATTAAGAATGGGAGCTCCTGGTCAAAATGGTAGTAGTCCTAGTGGAGGATCTGGGGGTGGAAGTTGGAGCTTGCAAGCCAGGGGCGGTGATGGCGGACCGGGACAATATACACAATCTGGATCTTCTTATTGGGCAAATACCACATGTAGCGGAAATGGTATGCCCTGTTACCAACTAAATCCACCATTTCCATGTAACTGTCAAAACAACTGTAGAAGTATTAGATCATGTGGTGATGGAATCAACTATACTTTATGGGAAAAACAATGTAGATATTGTTACACTAACACTATTAACACCGGAGGTGGAGGTGGTGGAGGAGGAGCAAATGGTATCGAAGATTTAAACTCCGGCACTCCCTTAATCGTTGCTGGAGGTGGTGCTGGAGGTGGAGGATTTGGTAGTGGTGGATCTGGATTTGATGCTGGATCATGGTCCGGAACTACTAGCTCTATTGGGTTGAGTGTAGGTGCTAACGGTGGTAACAGAGGATCTGGCGGTGGAACTGGTGGAGGTGGAGGTGGAGCAAGTCCACAGACTAACTGGCAACAAAACTCTAACTCCAGATATAGATCAGATATAGTTACTTTGATATCAAATTTAGAAAACTATCAACTACTTGGGCAGCAACCAGAGATTAGAGTTTCTTACACATCTTTGTTTCCGGAAATCAACTCTTTTAGTGCTAATCCGAACCCACAAACAAGTCCTACTGGTGTTCCTACATATACTTCTACACTTAACTGGCAAGTATCTGATTTTCAATACAGTCGTGTAACTGGTCCTGGAGTTGATTTTACTACTAGTAACAATCCAGCATCATTGGGTATTACCCTACCTCAATCTAATGCTGATGGAACTAGTCCTGCTTGTAATACTTACACATTAACGGTGTATGCTGGAAGCCAATCTGTATCTCAAAATCTTCAAGTTTGTGCCTTTAATGATGATGACATTACAACTATTAATATCGGAACTACAGGGCAGCCATTTGGAAATCCTATTGATGGTTTAGAACCAAATACAGTTTATTATGTTCAGGTAACATGGACTGGTACTGATATGCCTATCTTATGTGAGTCTCCTCAATCAGGAACTTCGGTATCTATTAATGCTTTGAACTGGAGTAACTCTATTATCTGTCCCGATGGTAATCCTTTGTACGTTAGATTTACATCACTACCATTTAACACTTCTACTGCCGTTGGAGGTGGTGGCGGTGGAGATCCTATTGTAGGGTCTCCGAATCCCAAAACTATTAACTTCGAGGTTGGGGGAGTTCAGTATTCTTTTGTTGCCACGACTAGACCACCTGTTATCGAAGAAAACTTTGATCAGGAAGGATTACCTTTATCTCCCGATGCTTATCCAAATCCAGATATCGATACTGTTGTTCCTGATGTAAATCTTCCGTTTGTAACTACTAATGAGATCAATGCTAATGACATTGAGATTCCTGTTGAGATTAAAACAGACCTTGCTGATGCTCAAGTTCAAATAAATAATGATGGTGTCTGGCGAGATATGAGGGAGATAGGATCCTAATGCCTACAAGAAACTATACATCCCCCGGTACGTACTTTTTTTCTGTCCCTTTATACGTTACTCGAATGGGTGGGACAGTCATTGGTGGCGGAGGTGGAGGATATAGGGATAATGATGGTGATGATGAAGGTGGTGGCGGCGGTGGAGGCGCTTTTGTAGCTACTCCCGGTAGAAATAGAGTAACTAGTTTTGGACAATCTATTCGTATCGTTGTCGGTGCTGGTGGCCCTGGTCGTAGCGGCGGATCTGGTGGAAATCCTGGGTCTGACAGCTCTATTTCTGGATGGTCTGGAACATCTATAACTGCCCGAGGTGGACGTACCGGTACTGATGACAACGGAGGTGGCGGTGGTGGTATTGGATCTGCCGCTCCTGGTGATACTATTCGATCTGGAGCTGGTGGTGCTGATGATGACGCGGGGAGACAAGGTGGACCTGCCGGTGGTTGTGGAGGCGCAGGGTCTTGCCCTAGTAATAGGGGAGGAAGAGGAGCCACTTTGAACGGAGGATGCAACGGATGCCCCGGCGGTAGATCTGGAACCGCCTACGGTGGTGGAGGAGCTGGAAATGATGGTGGCAGTTCTGGATCTGGAAATCGAGGTGCTGCTCGAATCATCTACGAATATGATAATCCTGTTATCACTAGTTTTACATCAACTACACAAACAAGTTCTAACGGGATTCCACAAGATACTGTTAGACTAGATTATTCTACATTAAACGCTGTTAGAGTAAGAATCCGACAAGATAGCACATCTGGACCGGTTATTATTAATGGGGCAGTTCCAAATGGTCCTGGCTCTGGTTATCTGATTAGCACGGGATTACAATCTACTGCTTTTGGTAACTCCCCAGCAACTAGAACATATTGTTTAGAAGCTACTGGTAACTCGGATAGCGGAGCAGCGGGTGGTGTAACAGTTAGACAATGTATTTCTGTTCAAGTTTTTAATGATGATACTCCTGCTAGTATTTCTAATAGTTCAAATGCTTTCCCTACAGGTGTTGGTACTGGTGGACCTGTTCCTTTAAATGAACTTAATCCAAGCACACAATATTATATTATAATCACATGGAATAATACTGATATGCCGTGTAGGTGCTCTCCTGCTGTTAGTGGTCTTGCTTTAGGTGCTAACTCTAGTAATTTTACGACAGGAACTGTTACTATCCCCACTAACAGCAGGACGGTATATGCCAGATTTACTTCCGAACCATTTAATACTTCTAGAGTTGAATCATCGGGAGGTTTAGGTCAATATAATAGTAGAACTTATTCCTTTTCTATTGGATCAGGAAGCTATAGTTTTACAGCGAGAACTAAAAGACCTAATCTCACAGAAATCTTTGATATAGAGGGGCAACCACAATCCCCGGAAGAGCTACCAAATCCAGATATTGATACACTTGCTACTCCTAATCCACTTCCTTTTATTAACTCTAATGGGGTTACTCTTAATGATGCTGAAATCCCAGTGGAAGTTAAAGCATCTCTTCCTGATGTTCAAGTTAGAGTTAATAATGGTGGATGGTCTGATGTTAGGCAAATAGGCACACCACCATAAATATAGAAAACCCATGGAAACCACTTCTTTTATTTCAAAAGTATCTTTTGAATATGAAACTACCGCACCAAGAGTTTTGATAGAAACTACAGAAGAAACATATTCTGTGGATGATGGTCAAATAAAGATTCATAATAGAAATACTACAAAAGTAAGATACAAGAGAGATGATGACATTTCTTCTCTTCCTGAAAATATTAAGCAGTTGATTACTACATATTGGCAAACATTATGAAAGATTTTAAGAAAAAAAATCTGAACAATACTGAGTTACATCCAGAAAAAACAGATTATTATAAGTCTGGAAGAATAGGTGTTAACCACACAGATAAACCAGAAGAAATCAAAGCTTCTGTCCCTATTCAGGTAAGAGTGAATGGTGGACAGTGGAAAGATATTAGGGCATTGGACCCAGAAAACCAAGCCTAAATACTAAGACTAGTAGTGGGATTATCCTAGAAGATGCCGTTTTTACCACCAACCTCTTCGGGCGTTATTGTACAACCCGGCGATTTTGTAGAGATTAGATATCCAACTCCTTCAACTTGGGATACTGATATCACATTCCAAGTTCAGATTGGAGAAGGTATTGACGATGTTACCATCGGAACAAAAATCCCTGATGCACAACCAGACTTCTTTATTTTTAACGATCAACTAGGAAGAACAACACCTACATCTGGTGCATTTGGTAGTGTATTTGAGAAAAATACTGTTTATTATTCTAATGCTATTCAAGTCTCTGGTATCGAACTAAGAGTACCTATTCGTATTAGTTCTTCTGGTTCTGGTCCTAGAGGAACTTATCCTAATCTTTCTCAAGCGGCATTCAGTGTTAATGATGGTCCATATATTACAGAGGCAAACTCATTTTTCCCTGTAACTATTACCGCTACTCTTGACTCTACATCTATTACAGTTACTTCTGGAAACATCGGTGATTTTGCTGTTGGCATGTATATTGCCACGCCAAGAGCTACGGGAGAAATCTTAAGTATTGTTGGTAATGTCATTACTCTTACAGAACCAGCATCTTCTTCTGGATCTTCTAGCGGAAATGGATATTTCACGGTTCAGGCTGGTAATACGGTTAGACTTAGAATCCAAACAGAAGACTGGTATACCACAAATACAAACGTAACATTAACTATTTCTGATAACTATTGGGATGACGGCAGTCAGACTAATGGACAAATATCAGACACATGGAGTATTACTACCAGAGCACAACAACAAGTAGTTACCACATTATCGAATGGTACGTTCGTAGATTATATTGATCAAAGAGACTTTGATTTTGGCACCTACAAGACAGCGACATTCCCCATCGTTGGTATTGATGACGATGCTATTGTTGAGGCAACATCAACCGGTGATATTGAAATCTCTACAGATGGAAATACTTGGGTACAGAACATTCAAAATCTTACCTTAGGAGATTCTATTGAAGCTAGAACTCTTATTGGTGTAGATTACACTACCCTTACACAAGGAACTTTAACTATTTTTGCTAACGCCGGTCAAACATTGCCTGGTGGATTTGAAAATAATACCCCTGGTACATTTGGTGCTGATCAAGGTAATGGAAACTTTGAAGTTACACAGGTTATTGGCACAACAACAGATGATCAACAGATCTGGACAGAAGTAGATAGATATCCAGACCCTATTAGTTTGTCTCCGGTATTTACATATTCAGATAACTTTGTTCTTACACTTGCAGGCACTGGTGGTCAAGGATTTATTCTTAATGCTGTCTATAATACTAGCAACTTTACAACACCAGCTGCTACAGGATTAACAGTTAGAGCAACACAAGTCGGCGCTGGTGCCGGAGAACTTTTAGCAGTTGAGATCGTAGAAAGAGGATCTGGATATCAAGACTTAGATCAGATTCAAATCATTGGTGGTTCCGTTCCTGCTTTATATGATCTTCAACAATATAGAAAAGTAACAGTATCTACTACAAATGTAGTTCCTAATGCTGAACCTAATCGAGATTATTATGTTGATGTTCCTATTTCTGGTCTAGGTGTTGAATATCTAGATGGAGCATATAATCTTTTAGAAGAACCTCTTGCTGGTGATGATGGTAATCCAGCATTACCTATTGACACTAGTGCTGTTAATGGACAAAATGTACAGATTCAAGCAGTTGTCCTTAGTGGAGCTATGGATCTTAGAAAAAATGATACAGGAACATGGTCAACTGGTGTTTTTGTAGAAAATGGTGATGTACTTAATGTAAGACTAAGATCCGGTACAAACTTTAATCAAACTGTAGTCAGTTCTTTTGAGTTTCAAGGTCCAGCATCTGCTGGACCACTTGGTAATCCAACTCTAGGACCAGTATTTAATGTTCCGTCAGATATTACGGATACCCTTACATTAACTACAAGAGCTCCTAGGTATGTTCCTGAAAGATTCAAAGCTCCTTTACAGATTGTAGATACTCCTGGTCAACTTATTGTTGCTCAGATTCCTCTTGCTGGATTAGACGCTAATACTACTATTTCTGTCGTTAGTTCCACACCATTCTCGAATGCTGGTGTGTCATCTCAAGCAGCTGGACCATTTACTTCTTCTGCTTTATTAACTCCTGTTCTCCCCTTTGCTTATGTTGGTATTGAAGCAGGAGATCCCGGAGATATTGTTGAAGTTACGTACCAAATAGGTTTTGCTGGAGATACAGTTCAAGATAAGTTTGTGGTACTTACAGAAAAAGAAGATTACACTTATATTACTAGATTAGGAGGAACCGATACCACTGTATTTGCGGCACAGTGGGCAGATTTGATTGATGTTTATGTTTATGGTGCTGGTGGTGGAGATGGTGGACAAGATGCGCCAAATAGTTATGCTGGACAAGGTGCTCCTGGTAACTTTGTTACCGGTACATTAAATCTTCCTCCATCTGCCTGGCCAGATCCTATTAATAGAAGATTGAATGTTGTTGTTGGTGAACGTGGACTTGATGGTGCTGACTTTTCTAATAATGCCGCTGGTGGTGCTGGTGGTTTCGGATATGGATTAGGTGGTGCTGGTGGTGCTGGTGCTAACAATGAGTTCTCCGGTGGCGGTGGAGGAGGCGGTGGTGCTTCTGCCATTAACTTATTGGATGCTCTTGGAAATACTGTTGTTGATACACTAATCATCGCTGGAGGCGGTGGAGGTGGAGGTGGAGCAGGTGGTGATACTACTCCCCCTGAAGATGATCAGCAAGGAAATCGAGGTTTAGGTGGAGGTACTCTATCCGGCACTGATGTTGTTAATGTAGCAGGACTTGATGGCGAGACTAACACTGTCAAAGGTGGTGGCGGCGGTGGAGCCGGTGGCGGATTTGGAGCAGGAGGACTCACTAATACTCAAAAGTTTGATTCATTTGGTGGACTTATTGGAACTACAGATCTTGATGCTCAGGGTGGACAAGGCGGTGGATGGTATTATGACCCAGCATTATTAACTGTAGATAATAGTTTCTTGGGACAGAGTGAAGTTGGTAGTGCTCCTCAAACTGATGGATTAGTTATTCTTGCTTGGCCACCACAGGATACAGTACCAGATCCTTTCTCCTTTACTCCTGCTGGTCCAGTTGATCCATTTACTACAGTAGAATCTGAAATCGTTCAGATTACTGGTATTACTGGATTTGTCAACTTTAGTATTACTACAAATGGCAGTAGTGCTGAAATGAGATCAGCATCTGATCCAGTAACTTTACTTTCTGAACCATGGGGTCCTGGCACCGTATTACAAAATAATGACTACTTACAAATCAGAATGACTACTGGAGCATTGTATAATATTTCATACAATGCTATAGTTACTCCTGGTACTGGATCTAATGTTGTTTGGTTTGTATCTAACGGCGAAGCACCAGATACAACTCCTACTCCATTCATCTTTAGCGATGTAACAGGTGCTCCTATCAGCACACTTATTGAGTCTAATCAAGTTGATATTGGTGGTATCAACCAAACTGTAGATGTAACAGCAACTAACGGTGCTGAAGTTAGAGTAGGAACAGAAACTCCAGTAGGATCTGGTATCTATGTATACGGACCTTATCAACAATCTCCTCAACTTTCTCCGACTGTAACCGTTTCTAATGGGCAGCGATTACAGGTTAGAATCTTGAGCTCTGCTGCTTATCTAAACACGGTATCTACCTCAGTTGTTGTTGGTAATAGTGGCAGTGTTATCTGGAATGTAACTACAGAAGCAGAACCAGATTTAAATCCTGATGTATTATCATTTGTTCCATTAGTTAATCAACCTCCTTTGACTGAGGTGTTTAGTAATATTCAGGACATTCAAAATATCAGTCAACCTGTTGATTTAACAGTTACTAACGGTGCTTTGATTGAACTAAATGGAGTACAAACAGGATTGAGTACCATTCAAGTAGCTGAGTTTGATGTTATTAGACTTTATTATACTACTTCTGCTATTGCTGGTGAGACAGTAAACTTTGGTGTAACAGCAGGGCTCAATAATGAAGTATTTTGGTCAGTATCTAACGCTGGTAGTTTCGGAACAACACCGGATCCATTTACTTTCGGATCCGTTACCACTCCTCTTGCCGGAGATCCTACCGAAAGTGTATTGACTGTAACTATCAGTGGCATCACGGATCCAAATGGTGTTTCTATCTATACTGATGAAAATAGTGGTATTCAACTAGAGATTATTCCACCAGCCGGATCTTTCACTGGCAACTACCAATCTTATGCTGGATTAGCAAGTGATTTCTTCCCTGCTTTTGATGGGTATCAGATTAGAGCACGATTAACTTCTCCTCTGTTCCCTGGATTCTCTAGAGTAGGAACGGTGTATATTGGTGATGGTGTTGGAACATTCACTGTATTTACAGCGCCACCAGTACAAGAACCAATCCTAGGTCAGTGGTATAGTTCTTTGAATGTTATTATTCGTAGTGGAGTAGATCCTAACGTTAGTTACGCTAAGTATCCAACTAAGTTTGACGGTCTACCTGTTGGTAGCATTATGCCTGTATTCAAAGAGAATGTTAACCAAGATAGCAGTGGTTTTGGAGATTTAGATGATGGCACAGTTGGTCCTCCATCTAGATTCCCTGGTTTCATTTATTGCTATGGTCAGTTATTAGATCCAGTTGATTATCCTGTTTTGTTTAGTGTCATTGGATATACATACGGACAAGATATCTTCAATAGATTTAGAGTACCTGATATGAGAAATAAGAAGGTGGTTGGTACTGGTCCTATTGATGGAACCCGTGCTTCGTCTCCTATCTTGGCACCAGATTTTGGTCCTACTAAGTCAACTACCGGTAGATCTGCTTTTAATCCCGGATCTCATGGTGGTATTTGGTTCATTGACACCATTAACTCTCCGTCTGATCAGGTTATTCCTCAGGTTGAAGACGCTGCTGGTGATAGTCCAGATGTTGATTCACAGTTCTTTGACATTGCAAGTATCAGAACTAGTGGATATACTGATGTAACTTCTGTTGTTGAGTTTATTACTACAGGTTCTTCTCGTGGTGATATTAGTTTGAAGGAAACAAGATTGTTTGAAGTTCCTTTCCACGTTCATGAACTGATGACAGGTGTTGCTGATGTTCCTACCAAAGGAAGAGTATACTGGAATGGTAATGGTGGATATGAGAATGATTTACCAACAACCAGTTTCATTGGAGATTCTCAACCTCAAAACCCTGAATACGCCACGTTCCTTAACTTGTGGGGATTTGCTATCACTGATGGTATAACCCTTCAAGAAGATGATGCCGTTGATACATCTACTGGCGATGGGGTGTGGACGAGAGAAGTCGAAGCATGGTCTCCATCATTCTGTGCTGGTATTGTGCTGGTTCAGGGTGCTGGTTATGATGGAGACCATATTACTCAAGAGTGGAATAGCATTGATTACAGACAAATCGGGTTGGAACCCGGCGGTGCCAACTATAACGAAATCAATAGTTTTATTGATGTTGATAATACTCCATTCCCCGGTGTAAGTTCTGGCGGTTCTACATTTAAATGGATTGCCGCCATTGATATTCCAAGCAGAATCGTTAGTATCGATCAGTTTAGACCAGCAGAGAGAGCATCTCACAATCATTATCTAACAAGAGAGAGTGTAACAGGAATTATTGATAAGTTTAGTTATGGTAATAACTCCGGTCCTGGTGTTGTGTATGACACCACACCATCCACGGAATCTATTGAAATCTTATTTGATGCTTTGGACATTGGTTTGGAAGTTTTACCTGGAACGTTTACATTAGATCAAAACAAACAGATTATTCCTACTCCATCTCTCCAACCACAGCAACAGGTTGGATTGATCACTCCATATGTTTGGGCGAAATGGATGATCAAAGCGTACTAAAATAAATAATAACAAAAAGACAATGACATTTAATCCTGACGATTTTGTTTTTAAATCTCTTCGAGTACCAGAGGATAATCCAACGGTATTAGAATATGATGCTACTCAAAAGTTTATTCTTATTCGACACAAGAATGAAGGAACTCAAGAACTAGATTATCAAGCTTGTCAACTATCAACAGAGCTTAATGATCATCTATTAAATAATATCCCTGACGAATATTCTAATAGAAATGATCGTATTCTTTTGTTCTACATTAGAAAAGACGGCACATATAGATTAGAAAAAGAGAAACTGAAGTATAACTTTCAAACCAAAGAGAGTTCTTGGGTTAGGTATGAGTATAAAGAACTTACTTTAGAGCAAGCAAAAGAGTTATTTGAGGCTATCAAAGCGACAGCATGGGCTCAAGATGTTACTACTGCTGTCAAGATTAGAAATGAAAGTCTGGAACTTGCTAAAAAAAGACCTTATCTAGATAAAATGCACCTAGATAGACTTCAACTACAACAAAAAACTCTCCGTAATACAGACTGGAGAATCCTGGATGATGCTCCCCAGGAATATGAAGGTGAGATTGATAACTGGCGTTTGTTTAGAAGAAAACTAAGAGAGATTGTCAAGTCTCCTGATATGTTTGAGGATGAACTTGATTACCTACTTTATAATGCTGATTTTAGATGGCCGATGAGCCCATATCAATGGCATATTAACTATCCAGATTCCCCAGCGTCTGAATATTTACAAGATGATGCTCATTGGTCCGTGTCTCTAGATAGTCATATTGGCAACGAGAAACTAAATGATATTCAAAGAGATATCAATAATGTTTTGAAAGCTGCTATTGAAAATGAACTACCAGAAGGATTTGGTGGTACACCAGAAAATGAACTCTTAATCAGACTTGCCAAGAAATATAAGTTATTGGCAGATATCCCAGAAATAAACACAATCATTTCCGAATCATGAACATCGTAACAAATACATTCTTACAATATATTGAAGCATCTACAACAGCGATGGATTCGTGTGTTATGGTGCTCAGAACAGTGGGTCCAGATGCTTGTACTGATGCTGATAAGATCAATGAGATCTATTCGGCATATAAAAACAACATGGATGAGGAAAATACAGAAGTATTTCCTACATTCTTGGCAAATGAGTGGACATTCTTGACATTTGATACAGAACAAGAAGCAGTAGAGTTTGCTGATGATAATCTTCCTAGATCTACAGATGTAGACCCGGATTACTTTGTCCAGTGTTGGATTTTTACTAGTGGTGGACTATCATGGGCAAATGATAACCTCACTAAACTATCACATAGAGTAGCCGGTTAGGGAACTGTCACATGGGATAGACTGGTCCCCTGATCTGATGTATACTATATTCATCAGCACAGGAGACACACTTGACCATCACCCTTCGCCCCCATCAACAGGCAGCACTTGACGCTCTCGCCGCCTGCTCCCACGGTCAGGTTATCGTACCTACCGGTGGTGGCAAGACTCTGGTGATGATCAAGGATGTTGAGCGCCGTCTGACTGCTGCTGAGACCCCTCAGACCATCGTTGTGGTTGCTCCCCGTATCCTGCTGGCAAACCAACTGTGTGATGAGTTCTGGTCTGCTCTCAACGGCACTGTCAATGCTGCTGTGATGCATGTTCACAGTGGTGAGACTTCTTTCAACAGCAGCACCAAAGTTGATGCTATTAAGTGTCACGATGCTGTATGTAAGACTGTTGGCACTCACCAACTGATCTTCACCACTTACAACTCTCTCCGTCGTATTGTTGAAGCAGAGATCAGCATCGACGCTATCTATTACGATGAGGCACACAATGCTGTCCAACGTAACTTCTTCGAGTCTGTGCTTGAAGTTGATGCTAAGTCCTACTATTTCTTCACTGCCACTCCTAAGCACACTCGTTCTCCTCATGGTCGTGGCATGAACAATCGTATGGTGTTCGGTAACGTTATCTGTAATGTTGCTGCTCCTGATCTGGTTGCTGGTGGTTATATTCTTCCTCCTGAGGTTCACTCCTATGAGGTTGACTTCGAACGTGTCAAGGGCACTTTCTCCTACGAATCTGACTATGACACTATCACCAACCTGATTGAGGATATTGATGCTCCTGGTAACAAAATCCTGGTAGCATCTCCTACCAGCAAGATTATGTTCATGCTGCTGACTCGTACCAAAGTCAAACAGTTCTTCCAAGAGAAAGGTTATGACGTGCTTCACATCACCAGCAAGTATGGTGCTTATGTGAATGACACTAAGGTCAATCGTGAGCAGTTCTTTGACACGTTCAATGCTTGGGGTAAGGATCCTGACCGTAAGTTTGTCATCTTCCACTACAGCATCCTGTCCGAAGGTATCAATGTCCACGGTCTCACTCACACTGTCTTCCTCCGCCAACTGGACGTGATCCAGATGGCACAGACTGTAGGACGTGTGATCCGTCTCCACAAGGATGACGCAGACGCCCTGGCATGTGGTACAATCAAACCCGGTGAGTTCCACCTCTACCGGAAACCTTCTGGCAAGGTCATCGTGCCTGTGTTCAAGAACTATGGTGCTCCTACCATCAAGCGACTCCAGAATCTCGTCAACACTATCTTCGTCAAAGGTCTCCCCGCCGTTTCTGTCACTGTCTAATGGTAAATCAAACACGTATCATCGGTAATCAGATCCTTGACTGGGAACAGTGTCAGGGTCTGATTAACAACAAGCACAACCTACTCATGGGTCGTCAATCTGTTCGTGATGCTATTGTAGTTGCTGAAACTACATGGGAAGAGGCAACAGACTATTATCATGCTCTGTCTACTCCTGATCGTGCCATGGTTCGTAAGTCTGGACAACAAGCTCAGACTGGTTGGTGGGATCCTGAGACACAATCTCTCACTAGAAATCCCACACATGCCCGTGGTATTTTAATCTGTCAGATGTATCTGAACCAAGGTGGAAAGTGTGCCTACACTCACACTGGTCCATACAACATTCTAGACTTCCAAGTGGAGCACATTGAACCAGGAGCAGGTGATCATCCTGACAACTGGTTCCTAGTTGTGTACAACGTCAATGAGAATCGTAAGCAGTCTCGTATGTCGGATTTTATCAGACGTTGGGAGATTCGTGCTGCTAACGGTGAGGAAGAGTTTAGGAAGTGGTATGCTGACATGAAAGCAGCAGCAAAGAAGGGTCACCGTGCTAGGGTGAGCATTCTATCAATGAATGAAGATGAACTGAGAGATTATCTCTTTGAGTGTCCTGCTAAGTATGAAAAATACATGTGGAGGAACATTGGCATGTCATCCCTTATGCCTAAGCGAATGTCTCCAGATGGTGTACCTCGTAATGGTGGTACTCAAGGAAACTATAAACCAGTTTTGAATACTATTCTCCGTGAGTATCTGCTTGGTGATAAAGAACTGGCACGTCAGATCTTTCGTACCATACGTGTTGCTGCTGCTAAGTATGCCAAAGGTGAGATCAATAACACTGACTATGTTGAGATCATGTGTGACTCTGTAGAGTTGTCAAATCACCCATCTCCGAAGTATAATAGAGAAAAGCTCACTAAACTTGTCCTTTCGAAGACTCATTCATGGCCAAACGTAAAGTAACAAATCATTCACTCTATCGCTATGCTGGTGGTAAGAATCGAATGAAGAAAGACCTGATTGATATTATCAGGCAAGTGAGCGGTGGCACCAGTTATGTGGTGTCTCCGTTCTTTGGTGGTGGCAGCACTGAGATGCTGATGGCATCCCAGGGTATCAAGGTTCAAGCGTATGATGTGTTTCGACCCTTGGCGGACTTCTGGGAGATCGTCACCAGCGAGGGCGGAGAGCGCCTGGCAGATGCTGCTGAGAAGCATTTCCCACTAACTGATAGCGATCACTATAAATCCTTCCTTCCAATGCTAGATAGTGAGGACAAGTTCGTCCGAGCACTAGGATTTTACATTGCAATCAAGGGTTCGTACTCAGGTAAGATCGGATGTTCTACTGTTCGTAGTAGAGCAGAGTTCAGATTAGTGGGAATCGATAAACTTAGGAATTTTTACAATCCCAACCTGTCGTTCCGCTACGGTTCATGCTTCGACACGCTCCCGCTTCACCGAAATAACTTCTTATACCTGGACCCACCATATTATGAGACTGTTAGCCATTATTATGGCAAGGATGGTGAACTACATAAATCCTTTGATCATGAAGCACTGGCGGAGATGTTAAAGGATCACAAGGGTGGATTCGTGATGTCATATGACAATAGTGAATCTGTCCGTAAACTGTATGAGGGATGGACTGAGTTTAAATATCTCACCTTTCCTTATCAAATGTCAGGTACTAAACGCTACGAGAAAACAGAACTTGTAGTGTGTATGAAACCTGACATTACTGTCAAACTAGCAAACGCTTCGCTAAACTCTTATTTGATTGGTGGTGTTCTATGAACATCATCAAGCACACCAGATACATCTGGGAAATAGAAAACTGTATGACAGACAAAGAGATAAACCTCTTTGATAAAGAGTTTAGTGAGCATAATCCTCCTGTTCTCAAAGAGGCAAGGATTAAGAATCGTGATAATAACTCTATTTTAATAACTGAGTTAGCACGCAGAAATCCAAACATACAGATTCTAGATAAGTTGTGTTGGTTGTGGGTCGAAAGAGCACAAAAACAATACATGGAGAATCAGTTTTTATTCTATGGTTATCCACGATCATATCTAAAACATAGGCCGTGGCGTGGTGATAATATCATGAGAATATATGATGTCAATGATAGCTATCAATGGCATATTGATCATGTTTTCGATAGAGGAGCAGATATTTCATATCTCTTTTATATCAATGATGATTTCAAAGGAGGAAAAACATGCTTTTTTAATGATAGAATAGGTATCACACCCAAAAAGGGTAGTGCTTTGTGTTTTCCTGTAGATCATTATCATATACATAAATCGTTAAAGATTACAGAGGGACATAAAAAAGTTATTTGGAACTGTGTTTATAGTAAATAGGAGAAATCTATGACCAAACGAACATTTGTGGTAAAATCTGGTGATACTTGGGAGTGGGAAGAAACACCTGAGTTTGTAGCAGCTCTTGCTAAGTATTGGCAAACAGTAGAAGAGAATAAGAATAATGTATGAGGAACTAAATTGTTTTGAGGAAGCATTAAAACACTTCGGAACTCGTGTTGAGATCATTACTGCTATGGAAATGTCTCGTCGTATTACTGCCGAGGATGCTTATCAAATGATTAAGGATGAACTCAAAGAAGTTAAGAAATGCCGAAAATTCCTTAAAAAAGAAGCAGAATCCGATAGTATGTGATTAAATAATAGAAATGGAGATCAACCATGACAGAAGCATATTATCTGACTTTAGTGTCAGCAGCTGCTATCATATTATCATTGATGGTTATTGATCCTAATGTGAGTGTCTGGATTGATCTTCAATATAAATTATTTGTAGTTAATCTTAGGAAGTGGATTTTCGTGACAACAATGTATCCACGTTTGAGATATGATGCCTGGAAGATGAAAAGAGCACTCACTAAGATTAGAAAAGACTACAATCTACCACTGGAGAACGAACATGGGGATGTTTGATACTGTCATATCATCATATGATCTAGGACCATCATTTCATGTGTGTCAAACTAAATCATTGCATAATACAATGTCGATTTATTGGTTAGATCCAGCAGGTCAGTTGTATGTTGTTGATTATGACGGTACACAAGATTTTGAGTATGAGTCAGACAATGATACAGCATTATGGAAAGGTATCAAGTGGGTCTCAAATGGAACACATGGGAAGGTCCGCCCATACCCTTTTTATGGTATGATTGAGATCTACCCGGAGAAGTGGGACGCTCACTGGTCCGCCTACCCGAGGTTGACACTCTACATGGAGCATGGTACACTTAATGAGTACAGGGTTACAACTCCCCATGACCTACATCTATGAGTCTCCAGACGACGGTGAGCATATCTATCGTCGTAAACCAGGACAAGATCCTAGTGAACGAAAGCTGCTAACGGATGCCGACATTGATGACATTTTCATGGCAGGCATTGAAGAACTGGCAGCAGAGGCAGAGGTTACGGTAGACTATTACATGGATGAGTTCATGTAAATAAATAACACATACAATAGTTTTACTACAATGGATAGTATCGAACAACATATTGAGCATGATAAAGAGATTCTAGAGAATCCGACTATCTCGCCACAACAACGTCGCCACATTGAGGGCGAACTTCACGATCTGGAGCTGTATCATGAGCACAACCCTGATGACCACCACGATCCAACCCCCCTTGAAGTCCACTGTGACCTCAACCCCTCAGCCCCAGAATGCCTCGTCTACGAAGACTAGGGTATGGGTCCAATACAAAAATGAAATGGGTTTCATTGCCTTTGAGTGTGATACCTGTGTTACAATATGTGTGAGAGAGTTCCCCGATGAACCCTCCCGTAACGTGAACGTAGTAGTCTACGATCATGATATCAACAACATCATTTATCTTGATTCCAAATGAACGACAACTTTGATTATTTTGACGATCCCGAGATTCGACAGGCACTACTCCGTGAAGCAGAAGACATGCCTGAGTATGAAATGAATGAAGAACTGCCCTTTGACATTTTGAACGATTTTTGATTATGAAGTATCGTATTGAATGGATGAAACTGAAGAAGAAAGGAACTGCTCAACAGCAGATTACTGTCTTCAACCCTGATGATGTCCAGCACATTGTCAAAAATCTTAAAGAAGATCCTACTATCATTGCCGATACTGTAGACTTTTATCCCGTCTTCAACTGATCATGAATGTAGTCACAATGGTTGAGCTGTCAACCAATGAACTTACGTTCTTAACAGATCTTATGATGGGATGTCCATTGGGTTACACCAAAGACAATGCCTTAAGCAATTCTGTAGATGACACCAAACTCTTTGAGCATCTGCTAAAATGTAGAGACACAGCACTCAAAGAAGTACAACCACAATGAAATGCCAAATGTTTGATCTTGATACTATGAGCCATGGGTACAAGGAAGCACTTGCTGAAGATTGTGAGGATTATCTCCTCCATCGACATATTCCTCTTCATTCTCATTCATATGACAGAATCATAATACAAGCATTTCGAGAAGGATATCAAATAGACAAGTTTGATCGTCCGATTAAATAACTGTCACAGCACCCTTGACACGGGTGCTTTTTTTGTGTATATTATTCTTAGTTAAGCAAACATCATGACCAAGACATTTAATGGCGGCATTCAAACTGGCACTGTTGCCACTGATGCTAGGGCACGACAACTTGACGAGCAATGTAAGCACATTAAGCAGAGTGTGTTTGAACAACTCCAGAAAGTTTATCCACAACTTACACTACAGAGGAAGTTGACCAAAGATCAGATTCCCGGTGGTAAAGGTGCCTGTGAGCCTGATGGTGGCGCTTGGTTCTATAATGGTGTGTTGATTGCTGTATTTGAAGGCAAGAAACAACAAGATCGTGGAAATGCTATTGAGCGTTGGTTTAAGAATAACTATATCTGTCGTAAGATCAATCCTGATGTTAGTTATGTCACTTTCTGTACTGGTGAAGGTGCCTACTCAGATGGGCAGATTGGTAAGGCATTAAATGTTGCTCACCTTGAGGGATTTAATAAGTATAATCCTGGCGATAATAGTGCTTATCTCACCACTGAGTATGGATTTACAAAACAGTTCATTAGTGCTAAGATGGTAGAAACTGTTGTTGAACGTATCAAGAGTCTGAGTTTTTGAAAATGAAACCATTGTTTATGTGGGCAGGTGGAAAGACAAAAGTCATGAAACACTATGCCCCTTTCATGCCACAAACTATCAAGCATTACTATGAACCATTTGTAGGTGGTGGTGCTATGTTTGTTAATGTGATGAAGAACTATACTCCAAAGAGAGTATTTCTTAATGATACTAATGAGGGTATCATTAGTATCTACAAATCTATTCGTGATGATTATGATAGATTTGTAGAGGTCATGGATAGCTATCAAGAAGTATATCTGCCCCTGGATTATGATGCTCGTAAAGCATATTACTTTCAAGTAAGAGATAGACATGCTTGGGATTATCATAACTGGGATAAAACATATGAAGCAGCAACACTATATTTTTTGATGAAGACTGGATTCAATGGTATATGGCAGATCAATAAGAATACTAATGGTAGGTTTGGTACACCAGCTGGTTTGTTAAATCAAACTGACAAAGTATATGATAAAGATGTAGTTAAATGGTGGCATGATAAACTACAAGACGTTGAACTATATTGTGGTGACTGGAGAATAGCAGTACAAGATGATCCTGATGGTTTCTTCTTCCTAGATCCGCCATACAGAAATAGTTTTACCAAATATGGCACTGGGTGGGATGACCAAGACCTGCTGGACCTCATCTCGTTTGCCAATACACAAAAATCAGTTTTTCTATGTAACCGTGCTGATGATGACTGGTTTGATACACTTAACACACGTTTGAATGTTCACTATTTCCCAATAACCTACACTGCTGGGCGTAGGAAGAAGACAAACACCGGTTATGCTGCCAAAAAAGCAAGAGAATGTCTTCTTTATATGTGACAGTTGGCAGAGTGTCCACCAGCGCCCCTAGAGGGCGCTTTTTCGTGTATTCTATAGAAGTAGTCAAGGGAACAATCCAATGAAATGTGCTAAATGTAAATGGGCAGCACCATCTTCATTCCCTGATAAAGATGGTAAGAAATGGTATTCATGTAGGTATAATCCACCAATGCCATATGCTGATGAGAAAGCATCAATGTATAAA
>Ga0255772_10000530_pt1 | contig 37670 bp, 43 predicted proteins | sample 071ome_34_FD_179970 | JGI IMG/M metagenome (GOLD analysis project Ga0255772, IMG submission 179970) | Coastal salt marsh microbial communities from the Groves Creek Marsh, Skidaway Island, Georgia - 071411BT metaG (version 2) | ecosystem: Environmental > Aquatic > Marine > Intertidal zone >...
TGAGACAAGATCTTGAATGCTATAGATCTCTTTATGAAAATCAAAGCCTTGACGAGAATACTTCACAAAAGGTAATCAATGAGTCTCGCAGACAAAAGATGATGATTGATCCAACTGGATTATTCAAGCAGCAGACCGAGTTGATCCACGACATCAATAAAGAGCTTACACCAGAGGTCTTCAACAACTTTGTTCCAAATTACAAGGCTCTTGCTACAATTGATCAGATGTTCTCACAAAAAACATCACCAAAGAACAGAGTTATTCTTGAGGGCGAGATTGTAAAGGGTATGACTACAACAGCACAGAATGTTGAGACACCTGCTATTGATAATGTTACTTTTAGAACCTTTGTTGGTAAGTTCAACGACAAGTATGAGAGCGGACTTCTTCAAGAGCAGAAAGATCTTCTTACAAGATACATTACATCTTTCTCTGATAATGGTTTAGAGTTGAAGATGTATCTCAATACAGAGATTGGTCGCCTCAAAACAAAACTTGCCGAGGCTGTCAATGTTGATGCTATCAAGAATGATGAAGACATGCTCAATAAGACAAACCAGATTGTTGAAAAACTAAAGTCTTTTGCTAAATCAGACATCAACGAAAATGTTTTGATGACTGTTCTCAAAACCCAGTCATTAGTTGAGGAAATTTATAATGGCGATAACGATTAGAGTTGGCAACAAAGCCAACAGAAAATTAGTCACCCTTGAAATGGACATCCGAAAGAGCCTTTCGGGTGATCTTATGATCTTTGATCACGGCGACATCGACATCATTCTTTCGTCTGCTCAAAACAAAGTTATCGCTTTCCCAAAAGAAGTTGCTTCTGATTATGTTTATGGAGCACAAAATAGACTTTTCACTTATTTAAAGAAAAGAGGTCTTGTTATTCCAGAGTCTATCCAGGCTGGTTCTTTTTATGGGTCGTTTGAGGCAACTATGCAGACGCCTGATAATGAAGATACAAGTGCTGCAAAGTTAACTCTTGTAAACATCTCCCAGTTTATCACAGAAGAGCGTCCATACTTTGAGCATACAGAGGCAATTGTTTCTATGACTGATGATGAGTTGACAGACCCGGACAAGGCTGATTCTACAGAGTTAGGTGAGGTCCCACAGGCTGTCAAACAAGGATCTATTCGTAAAGGCTACATCAGAGATCCATACGCATTAAACTATCTTTACACCTTAGAATAGAGGTAATAATGGAACTATTAATTTTTGTTTTAGCAGCATATGGACTTACACAAATTCTTGTGTATAGTGATATGCCGCTAATTAAAAGATTTAGACCAGCAAAAGAAAGATTCAAGGGATACGGAAAACTTTTTCATTGTCCGATGTGTATGGGTTTTCATGTTGGTTGGTTTTTAGTTTTACTTTCTCCGCTAACAGAACTATTTAGTTTTGACGTAAGTTTGTTTAATTTTGTCATTATGGGGTCTTTGTCCTCTGGAACATCATATATTTTGAATATGATGTTCAGCGATGATGGAATTCAAATTGCACAGAATATGAGGATTGGAAATGAAGATCACGAAGAGTAGATTAAAGCAGATCATCCTTGAAGAGTTAAAACTTTCTGAGCAAGAGCCACCAACAACTAGACAAAAGCAAATCACAAAAGCAACTAGTGTTGGTTCTAAGATGACAGAAGAGGAGTACTCTGAAGTCTTATTGGATATTCTTTCTACTGAGCAAGTTGTTCCTGCAGAAAGATTAAAAGCACTTAAGAAGGTTTTTGGAGATTCAATTGGTGCTAGAATAAATACTGCAATTGAAGACCGAATTAAACAAGGAGAAGAACAATGAGTGAGTTTTGGACACGCAAGTGGATGCTTCAGCCAGTCAGACTTTGTAAGAAAGGCTGCATAGGCGAGCGGGTTGCGCCCGCTTAATTTTTTAAAGGGAAAGAGATGAGTCAGAAATTATTAAGAGAATTTTATGCTTTATGTGAGGGAGGAGTTTGTAAAGATCTTCTTACCGAGGATGAGAAGCGTTTTGTTGCTGATGGAGGCATGATCCTTTCTGGTAAACTCCAAGAGGCTGATGTTCAGAATGGAAATGGTCGCGTTTATCCTCATCGCGTATTGATGAGAGAAATGAAGAACTATGAGAAGTTAGTAAAAGAAAACAGAGCACTTGGTGAGTTAGATCACCCAGAGGATTCTGTTATCAATCTTAAGAATGCCTCACACATGATTACAGATGTTTGGTGGGATGGTAAGTCTGTTATGGGTAAAGCCCGCGTACTTGATACACCGTCTGGCAAGATTCTTCGTTCCCTTGTTGAGTCCGGTGTGACTCTTGGTATTTCTTCTCGCGGTATGGGTTCTGTTTCAGAGTCCGCAGGTCGCACGATGGTCGAGGATGACTTTCAGTTAATTTGTTTTGACTTTGTTTCTGAGCCTTCTACTCCTGGCGCTTTTATGATGAAAGAAGCCAAAGATTACACAAACAAAGTATTTACAAAAGCAGATCGCATCAATCGCCTTCTTAATGAAGTGCTTGATGATGAAGGTGTAAAATGAAAAAAAACGAATTAAAAGCATTAATTAAGCCAGTCGTAAAAGAATGTATTCATGAAGTTCTTTTAGAGAGTGGTCTGTTAACCAACATTGTCTCTGAGGTTGCTCAGGGTATGAATGCAAATGTTATTGTTGAAAGTAATCAAAAAACATCTGACGCCCTATTTAATGAAGACTTGCAGATGAAAAAGCAAGTTCAAAAAACAAACGAGCAACTTAGACAGCACCGCAAAAAATTGATGGATTCAATTGGAAAGGATGCTTATAATGGAGTTAATTTGTTTGAAGGTACAGAGCCACTAACTAATAGAGAAGCAACTTCTTCTGGTCCAAAGCCAGGAACTGTTGATTTAGGTGACCCTAATGATGCAGGTGTTGATATTAGTTCTTTAATTGGTGGTGCTTCACAAGTTTGGAAGGCAATGAAATGAGTAGAAATAAGAGCGTCAATTTTTCTGTTGATGCAAGATCGTGCAAGAACAATGCAGAGAGAATGATCCGTAGATTCCTCAAAAAGACAAAGAAAACTAGAATTGTTGAAGAGTATCGTGAAAGAAGATACCACAAGAAGCCATCGGAGGCAAAGAAAGATAAACGCATCAGAGCACAGCGCACAAGACTCCGAGAAGAAAAGAAGCGACAAAAGCGTAATAGAAACAGAAACTAACTATTTATAAGTGATATAGAATTTCGGAGGTTTTATAATGAGTGCAATCTCGTGGAAAACAGGAGTAGGTGTCAATCATGTTGGTGCTTATCAGGTCAGCGGAAAACCATTTGCTAGTGGTAACATCGATGCCTCTACTGCTACAAAAGTTGAATTCCCAAATGTAACACGATGGCTTTACGTTACAAATGAGGGTGCAGACACTTGTCGTATTGGCTTTTCCGAAAATGGAGTAAGTGGCTCTAATTACTTTACTTTGACAGGTAGTGGTGCTAGAACGGAAATTTTAGAACTTAAAGTAAGTGAAGTTTGGATTTCTGGCTCTGACAATGTTTCTGTTATGGCTGGCTTAACCAATATCGAAAATAGATTACTTTCTAGTTCTATTGGTCCTAGTTGGTCCGGATCTGCTGGAGTAGGATAAATGGCTAGATTTGCTTGGGCTTACATAAATTGCTCTGGCTCTAGCACTGGCAGTGCAGATGGTGCTCCATCTGGACCTAGTGGATCGCTTCAGTTTATGACTGCTTCCGGTGCAGGCAATTCCACCGGCTCAGTCAACTTAACTTATCTCACAGGCAGAGATACCTTATACTTAACTGGAACTTTGGTTGTTAGTGGCACCATTGAGGCAAACAATTATGATGTTATTACTACTAATAAAATAGAGATTGATGTTAGTGGTAATACAAATTTCGGTAATGATAATGCCGATACACACATCTTTACTGGCAGTTTGTCAGTTATGTCAAGTTCCACTTATATTCTTAGTACTTCAGTTGGATTAGAGACGACTTTTGTTAGAGGTTTTGGTGGTAACTATACGGCAGTCACCACGACACCTTATAGTGTCCAGAATAGTGATTATATTCTAGGCGTTCAGATTGCAAATTATGTAACAATGTCTGTTCCTAGTGCTGTTGGTAAAACAGGAAAGGTTATTCTAATTAAAGATGAATTTTACCCTAGAGGAACAGGAAGTATTGTCATTACTGGTGCAGTTGCTGGCGTTACCTTTGATGGTTCCAATAATTATATCTTGACCGGTTCTAATCCAGCAATCAGTTTGTATTCGAACGGCACTAATTGGTTTGTCTTCTAATTATTCTAGGAGACTATAAATGGCTTATAATAACCTATCTGGTTGCGTTGCTCAGCCAAATGAGTTCCTTCCTAGAAAAGATGCCCTAGGGCAAACTATTATACCAATTGTATCTGGTAACCTTAGCACCTCTGATGCTGCTAATGTTATCAACGTACCTCGTGTTTCTAATGCGGTAAATAATTCCATTGTTACAAACGTAGGTGGTGATGCTAACGACTTCACTTGCGAAAGCAATCTTACATTTGATGGCGATACCTTAAATGTAGTTGGTGACATTAGTGCTAGTATTGGCGTCTCTGCTTCTTATTTTATTGGCGATGGAAGTAGGCTTACGGGTATTTTAGGCGTTTCAGGATCAGATCCTGATGGTCCGGTAACATCTATACAATTTGCAACTGGGACCCCTTCCAACTTAAGGCTCACTGGCTCTGGCGAGTTGCTTTTTAGTTCATCCGTTTTGGTTATGGGATCTGGCTTATCCTATAACAGAACAAGAGTAACAGAAAGTTATTCTATCTCAACAAGAGATTATTACATTGGCGTTGATACCTCCGCAAACGCCAGTCCTATCGCGGTTTCTTTGCCGAGTGCTAGTTTGCTTCAGAGCGGGCAAACATACGTTGTAAAGGACGAAGGCGGAGAGGCAAATACAAAAAATGTCACTATCAGTGCAAGTGTAGGTGAGACTATTGATGGCTCAAATACGGTAATTTTAGAGTCACCTTATGCATCGATCCAGTTATATTGTAACGGCTCAGATAAATTCTATATTTGCTAATAAAACTTAGTGACACAGAACACTACTTATTGACGATAGGGTGAATTTATTTATCTTATCATGCCTTACTATAAACATATTTTGGAGGGTTTTATAAATGGCTTATAAATTTCAATTAGGACAGGCTACTCTTAGTGGCTCCCTTACACAGGAAGGAAACATTGTTTCCGACGGTGGTAACATTGTCGCTAGCGGCGGTGTCATTACTGGTTCTTCTAATCTTTTAATCGGTGGTACTGTCCAGTTTGACGGTGTTGCTGATGCTGCTGCTGACGTGTCTGCTGACAGCTTCTATTTCCTTGATGGCGACAGCCTCATGAAGCGTGAGTCCATGGCTGACTACGCAACTTCTATCGCTGGTGATGCACTTGCTGCTTCTTCTGGTGTTCTTGCAGTTCAGGCTAACTCTACATCTTTTGCTATTGCTTCTGATGAGATTCAGTTGGCTGCTGGTGTTGCTGGTGACGGTCTTGCTCTTAGCTCCCACGCTCTTTCCATCAACGTTGACGATTCCACAATCGAGCTTGACTCCGATTCTCTTCGTCTTAAAGATGATGGTGTCACCGGTGCTAAGCTTGCTCCAGCAGTTGCTGGTCTCGGTCTTGCACAGGACGGTTCTGGTAACCTTGATGTTCAGACTTCTGGTGCTATCAAGATTGCTTCCGACAAGCTCGGTATCTCTGGCTCCTTCGCCGGTATTGGTCTTGCTTATCGCGGTGGTGTTGATTCCATCTCCGAGATGGAGCTTGATATCTCTGAGTACGTGACCAACACACCTGCTTCTGGCGACAAGTTCCTCGCTCTCGATCAGGATGGCTCCACAGAGCAGCTTTCTACTGTTGACTCTCTTGCTACCCTTTTCGCTGGTAATGGTCTTGCTGCTTCTTCCGCAGTGATGGAGCTTGATCTCAATGAGCTTTCTGCTGCTACAGTTGACGTTGCTAACGATAGCATTGCTATTGTTGACGCTGACGACAATAGCTCTAAGAAAGAGTCCATTGCTGACCTCGTGAACGCTATGGTTGCTTCTACAGACGGTCTCCAGGCTTCTGCTGGTGTCATTTCTGTGAACGCTAACTCTACTTCTTTCGAGTTTGACGCTGGTGAGATGCAGCTTAAGTCTACCGTTGCTGCTGCTAACGGTGGTCTTGTTCTCGACTCTGAGGCTCTCAAGCTTTCCGGTTCCGCTATTGCTGACGGCACTGCTGCTGTTGCTGGTGATGAGTTCATGTTCATCGACGCTGACGGTTCCGTGAAGCGTGAGTCCATGGCTGACTATGCTGCCGCTATTGCTGGCGATGGTATGGGTGCTGCTTCTGGTGTTCTTGCTGTGAATGTTGATGATTCTTCCATCGAGATTGATTCTGATTCTCTTCGCCTCAAGGACGACGGTGTTACTGGTGCTAAGCTTGCTCCAGCAGTTGCTGGTCTTGGTCTTGCACAGGATGGCTCCGGCAACCTCGATGTCCAGACTTCTGGTGCTATCAAGATTGCTTCTGACAAGCTCGGTATTTCCGGTTCCTTCGCTGGTCCAGGTCTTGCTTACCAGGGTGGTGTTGACTCTATCTCCGAGATGGAGCTTGACATTTCTGAGTTCTCCGCTGTCACCCCAGCAGCTTCTGACTCCTTCTTGACTCTTGATTCTGACGGCTCCACCGAGCAGCGTACCACAACCGACGCTCTTGCAACATTGTTTGCTGGTAACGGTCTTTCCGCTGCTTCTGCTGTCATGGCTCTTGACCTCAATGAGCTTTCTGACACCGCTATTGACGTGGCTAACGACAGCCTCGCTTTCGTTGACGCTGATGACAATGGCTCCAAGAAAGAGTCCATTGCTGACCTCGTGTCTGCTATGGCTGGTGCTGGTCTTACCGCTACCTCCGGTGTTCTTTCTGTCCAGAGCAACAACGTTTCTGCTAAGGCTGACGGTGATACCTTGGCTGAGGGTTATAACTTCTTCGCAACAGTTTCTGCTGCTGCTACAGTTACTCTTCCAGCATCCCCATCCGTGGGCGACGTTGTTACCCTTAAGGCTAAAGACGGCGTTTCAACAACCAACTACATCCAGGTGAATCGTGCCGGTTCCCAGACAATCGACGGCGAGACTTCTGTCCGCATCGAGTCCCCATACGGTGCTATTTCCATGGTTTACGTTGCTCTTAACGATTGGAGACTTGTGTGATATAACACACGCCAAGTTTACTTGGTTCTCTTGGGTGCCTCTCTTTATGGGGGGCATCCTTTTTTTGTAACTATTTATGAAGTGGATGTCTTAGATTTACATGGAACATTTCATGATGAAGTGGAATTTAAACTTCATCGTTTTATTTATCGTTGCGAATTGCCTTGTAAGATAATTACTGGTAAGTCACCAAGAATGAAAGAGATAGTAAAAAATGCTATTCAAGAATACGATCTAAAATGGCATTATGAAAACTATATAAATTATGGCTGTCTTATAGTTACGGAGAAATAGAATGGCATATAATATGTTGAAGGGGGCTGTAGAAGGCTCTGTTGATCAGTACGGTGATCAGGAAATTGATGGTATCAAAGTTTTCAAAAGCACTATTAGTGCTAGTGTTTTTTATGATACCGATGCACAAAGCCCTTGTGCTACCCTCAAAGAAGTTCCGATTCGTAAGTTAGAAGGCGGCTCAAAAGGTGCCGTTATTACTTTTCAGGAAGGAACGACTGCAAAAGCAGAATATGGCTTACGCTTTGACGGTCAAACATTAGAAACAAAACAAGTATGTGCTATTTCTTTTCATGGCTCTGCAGAAGGTTTGGTAAATATCCCTGCCAATCAGTTGATTGGAAACATTGATTTAGATACCATTGCTTTAGGTAATTCCTTATATAAAACAAAGAGTGGTATTCAAGTCAAGGTTGGCAATGGCTTACAAAGCGAGCAACAAGGATTATCTTTATCTTTAGGTGCTAATAGTGGATTAGATGCCGATTCTGGTAATCTGACCATCAACCACAAGCGATGCGAAGACATCACGGCAAGAGGTCAAAACCTTAGCGATGATGATCTTTTGATGGTTCATGATTCATCTCGTGGCGATCTTCGAAGAACATCACTAAAAAACTTCTGCGATTCTTACCTGAAGTCAAAAACACTACACCCAGAAGGCTCAGTTAGTGCTGTTCAGTTGAGAGGCAAAAAAGGACTCGCAGCATCAAACGCTTTTTCTTTTGATGTAAACTCTTCTACATTGAAAGTAGAAGGTAAGACATTGACCAACAATCTTCATGTTGTTCGTGGTGCTATCTTTGACGCAGCAGTGGTTCATCGCAGTGCAGTTATTGGAAACATAACAACGGTTACAGATGAAGAGTATCATGTCAAGGATTCTGATTATACAATCCTCGCAGACACAACAAAGAATGCTATGGTCATCACCCTCCCCTCTGCAGCCGATTGGAGAGGAAGAATCGTTACAATCAAGAAGATCAATACCGATTCATATAAACTAAACAGCAACATGTTGACCATTGAAAGTGAATTAGGAAAGATTGATAACAGAGATCATGCTACTATCAAAATGGTATACAGTGTTTTTGTTGTTCAGTCTGATGGCAACAATTGGTTTATTATCAATAAAACAGGCTCATAAACCTTTCTTTTACTTTTTTAGCACACTATTTACATTGAAAAATTGTTTTTAAGGAGAACTACATGTCTAACTTACTTAAAGAAGCCATTGTAGATGCACAAGCATTACGTGAAGCAGCACTCAAGAATGCAGAGGCTGCTATTGTCGATAAGTACTCGACGGAAGTTCGTGAGACTCTCGAACAGCTTTTAGAGCAGGACGAGTTAGGTCTTGACGAGGATGCTCCCGCAGAGGGCGATGCTTCTTTAGAAGAGGACGTTGAGGATGTCCCACTTGCTGCTACCGATGGCTTAAGTGAGATGGAAGGCGATAACCTCAACCAGTTAGCCGAGGAAGGTGAGGACGTTGAGATCAATTTAGATCTTGGTGCTCTTAAGGAAGCCCTCCAAGAGATGACTGTTGCTCCTATTGAGGATGTCATTGAGGAGTCTGATGAAGACCTTGATGAAGATATTGAGATTGAAGAGGCTATCCTTGCTGCCCTCCTCCAAGAGGAAGAGGAAGACATTGAGGACTCTTCTGCTAGTGCCTTGGCAGCGTCTGCGGATGCTGCCGCTGCTGATGATAAGCAGATGGACGATCTCGGTCTTGAAGAAGAGAAGAAAGAATCTTCCGCAGACGAATTGATGGCTACTATTAAAGCATTGCTTGCTCAACTCAAGAAAGACAGAGAGGCTATTGAGGATCCAAAACTTCGCGGTATGATGGCGAACTTGGATGCTATGATGGCTGGTGAGGCTGCTGATGAGTTGAAGAGAGCAGGGCTTGAAGAAGAATTAGATATCTCCGATGAGTTAATTGATACCATCGTTGAGAAACTTACAGTTGACATGGGTGCTGAGTTGGCTGGATGGGCTGGTCGCTCCTCTGAGGATCAGAAGTTCCAGATGGAAAAAGAGATGGCACATCGCCGCAGCACAGATGTTGAAGAAGAATTAGAGACTTTAAAGAAGGCTCAGGAAGAGTTGGTTTTCGAAAATAAGCAACTCAATGAGCAACTTGATAACCTTAAGCGTGCCGCTGTTGAGATGAAAGAGTCCCTTCAGGGCGTAAATCTCTCTAACGCACGCTTACTTTATACGAATCGCGTATTGCGAAATGCCTCCTTAAATGAGCGACAGAAAAATAGAATTGTCGAAGCTATTTCAAAAGCCGATTCTGTGACAGAAGCAAGAACAATTTATAACACGCTTCAAAGCACAGTGGAGTCTGCACCAAATCGTGGACCAAAAACATTGAGCGAAGCAATCAGCCGTCCTACTTCTGTTATTCGTGCTTCTCAAGTTGAGAGCACACCTAAACAAGATGCATTCGCTCAGCGAATGAAACGTTTAGCCGGAATTAAATAAAACATATTTTAGGAGGTAAATTTAAAATGGCTAGTATTATTGAGAGATTGACCGAAGGTGTGGTCAATCGTGACATGCGTGCCGAGAGCAATGCTCTTCTCGGCAAGTGGGAGCGCACAGGACTTCTTGAGGGTCTTAACAACGACCGTCAGCGTGCTTCCATGGCTCGTTTGCTTGAGAACCAGGCAAAGGAGCTTCTCCGTGAGTCCTCCAGCATGAGCGCTGGTGACGTTGAGGGTTTTGCTGCAGTGGCTTTCCCAATCGTTCGTCGCGTTTTTGCAGGCTTGATTGCTAACGATCTCGTTAGCGTTCAGCCAATGAGTCTCCCAAGTGGACTCATCTTCTTCCTTGATTTCGTGTTCTCACCAAATCTTGGTGCTTCTGGTACTTTAGATAGCCGTTTCGGTAACACCGCTAACGATTCTATTTATGGTACTAACCGTGTTGGCTCCCAGATCACTGGCGGCGTCAGCCTTATCGGTGACCTCAAAGAGGATCTTTCCGGTCCACGTACCGTTGGTGCTCGTGGCTATTCCTACGCTTCCCCAAGCGGCTCTAGCTCCGTTACCTCCAGTGCTATGATTCTTTCCTCTTTCTCCCTTACCGGTGCTACAGTGGCTCAGAAGAAGAGCATCGTTTTCGATCCTGATCTTCTTGCTATCTCTTCTTCCGGTGACGCTGGTTGGATTATTCGTCTTGACGTTCCACAGGCTAACCTTGATTCCGATCTTGACTATGACAACCTCGGAACCATTTCTGCTAGCATTGAGAACTTAAGCGACATTCTTGCTACCACTCACACAACCGCTAACACTGCTCAGATTCGTCGTACCACCCAGGTTACTGGTTCCGACACTGGCAATGTTCAGCTTTACTTCCACACAACTGTTTCCCTTGGTGATGGTGCTGCGCTCAGCGATGGTGGAGCAAAGAACCTCGGTATTGAGTTCCCAGTTCGCGATACATTCGCCAACGGTGGTGCTTTCGGTTCCGTGGTCGGTACAACCGAGTGGGGTCTTGAGGGTTCTGAGCTTATCCCAGAGATCGACATCAAGGTTGATTCCGTGGCTGTTACCGCTCAGACCAAGAAGCTCAAGGCTAAGTGGACACCAGAGTTGGGTCAGGACCTCAACGCTTACCACAACCTCGACGCAGAGACAGAGCTTACCAGCATTCTCTCCGAGCAGATTGCTCTTGAGATTGACCGCGAGATCCTTGCTGACCTCGTGAACGGTGCTACAGCCGGTACATACTACTGGTCTCGCTCCCCAGGTCTCTTCGTGAACCGTGAGACCGGTGTTGAGGTCGGTGCTTCTGCTGCTGCTCCAGACTTCACTGGTACAGTGTCCGAGTGGTATGAGACACTCGTTGAGACCATCAACGATGTTTCCGCTCAGATTCACCGCAAGACTCTTCGCGGTGGCGCTAACTTCATCGTCTGCGGACCAGAAGTTGCCAACGTGCTTGAGTTCACTGCTGGCTTCCGTGCTAGCGTTACTGCTGACGACGAGACCGGCTCCATTGGTGCTGTTCAGGTTGGTTCCCTCAGCAAGAAGTTTGATGTCATCGTTGACCCATACTTCCTCCGTAACGTGGTTCTCGTTGGTCGTCGCGGCTCCAGCTTCCTTGAGTCTGGCTACGTGTATGCTCCATACGTGCCACTCCAGACAACACCAACCATCTTTGGACCTGAAGATTTCGTCCCACGTAAGGGCGTTATGACTCGCTATGCTAAGAAGATGGTTCGTCCAGACATGTATGGTCTTGTTATCGTGCGCGGTCTCGTTGGTGAGTCCGGTTCCTGATTCTAGTTACTAGATAATGGACAAATAACCCCCGGTGTAAAAGCCGGGGGTTTTTTATTATTATTACACTATTTATTGTAAAGGAGAGTTCATTATGAATATTCGTAAGCGTAAAGCCCTTAAACTTCGTGCTGTTGCTGCTGAGGTGGCACCTGTAGAGGTTGCAGAGGTTGCAGTTGAAGTTGCTGCCCCTGTTGTTGAGAAGGTTGAAGAGCCAGCAGTCATGGAGGCACCAAAACCTAAGCGTCGTAAAGCAGCAACAACACGCAAAAGAAAAACAACTGAAGAGTAAAATCTTCTAAATAATTTTCTTTCATTCGTCAAGCCCCCTACCTTGCGTAGGGGGTTTTGTTTTTTAAATACTAATTACTGAGAAGGAACTACATCTATGCCAACTAGACAAATCAATCCAATCTCTGAAACCAGCACAGTAATCTTAACTTCAACAGGTTCTGCTGCTGCTGTTGCATCTGCTGTTCCGTTTGGTATTTATACTGGTTCTGCTGATTTTCTTACTGGTGCTTCCTTGCAGGTAGCCTATGTCTATAAAAAACTCGGCGGTGATGTTGTAGACATCGAGTTAACACCAGCAAATGTTTATTCTGCTTATGAAGAGGCAGTATTAGAGTATTCTTATATTATCAATCTTCATCAAAGCCACAATGTTATGTCAGATTTTCTTGGCATGACTACAGGAACTTTTAACTATAACGGTGAGATCAAAGAAGGTCCATCAAATGTTAATCTTAAGTTTCCTAGATATCAGTTTGCTTATGCCCGTCGTGTTGGTGATGCTGTTGCAACCGCTGCTGGTTTTGGTGGCACGACTGCTATTTATTCAGGTTCTTTTACACCTGTCAATGGCGTTCAAGATTATGATTTACAAACAATCCTTTCTTCTGCGTCTGGTACTGGCGTAGACGATGCTGGCAATGCTGTTCCATTTAGTGGAGCCATTGGCGATAAAAGAGTTATTATTACCAAAGTTTATTATAAATCTCCTAGAGCAATGTGGAGATTTTACGGTTATTATGGCGGTATTGGTGTTGTTGGTAATTATTCTACCTATGGTCAGTTCTCTGATGATGCCACTTTCGAGATTATCCCTACATGGCAGAATAAACTTCAAGCAATTATGTATGAAGATTCAATCTACACCAGAACATCTCATTATTCATATGAAATCAAAGATAATCGATTAAGATTGTTTCCTAGACCTGATAGATATGGATTTGATGATTTAGATGATCGCATCTGGGTTAATTTTTATGTAGACCAAGGTAATGCTTGGGAAGAAAATCCTAGATATGATGATGGCACAAATGGCATCAATAATATGAATACGTTGCCGTTTGATAATCTTCCTTATGAAAACATTAATGCTATTGGTAAACAATGGATTAGAAATTATTGTCTCGCTCTTTGTAAAGAGATGCTTGGGCAGATTCGTGGTAAGTTTACAACAATGCCGATTCCTGGCGAGAGTGTAACGCTTAACCATTCAGAGTTGCTTTCTCAGGCTAAAGATGAGCAAGAAAAACTTAAGGCTCAACTAATGGAACAGTTGGATAAGATGAAGTATATTGATCTTGCCAAGAATGACCAAGAAATGACAGATGCGGCTGTTGGTGCTTTAAAAAATTCACCGCTACCAATCTTCGTAGGATAATTTTTGAATGGCTGATAACAAGTGGTCTAGACCTGCTGCACCCCCTCCGCCGCTCTTCTTTGGAAAGAAAGAGCGTGATTTAGTTAAGCAAGTCAATGATGAACTCATTGAAAAGATTATTGGTCAACAAATTCTTTATTATCCTATTGATGTAGAGAGAACAAAATTTCATGACTTATATGGTGAAGCAATTGAAAAAACATTCCTTCCGCCAATTAGAATTTATGCTCTTGTAGAGTTTACAGACTTTTCAACATCTTATTTGGATAATGTTGGTATTGATTCAGAGTCTGAGATCAACGTTCATTTTCATAAACGTCGCTTAGAAGAAGATCAAGATATGTTTGTTCGTGAAGGTGACTTTGTTTTATATGGCGATAAGTACTATGAGATCGTAAAACTTAGCAAGCCTAGAAATTTATTTGGTCAGATTGAACACTCCTTTGAAATTTCTGCTAAGTGCCGTAAAGCAAGAAAGGGGCTTTTCGATGCCACATAAAATTAACTTTGATTTTGCTCAGATTCCTCCAGGCACTAATTTAAAATTAAGCGAGATTGGAATGCTATCTTCTACTATTGAAGATATCGATGCATCTATTTTAGATTGGCTTAAAGAGGATTTAGAACTTAGTGCAACCACAAACGAGGGCTGGAAAGCAGTTCCTATTTTCTGGCAAACACCAGAAAGAGCGTTTCAGATTAAAAGCGAGAAGTCCTTGAGAGACAGTAGTGGTGCTTTGGTGTTGCCTGTTGTTAGTGTTGAAAGAACAGGAATAACAAAAGACCCTACTAGAAAAGGAGGCTTTCAGGCTCACCTGTTTACCAATAAGGGCAATGGTCGAACTGGAAGGATGGTGATTGCTAAAAAGATCGTTCAAGACAAAACAAGAAATTTTGCTGTTGTCAATAATACAAGAAGAGATAACTATACATCAGGAAACAATCAACAGTATTATCCTAGAATAAATAAAAAGATTGTCATTAAAACTTTGTCTATTCCTATTCCTGTTTATATTAATGTTGATTATAAGATTACTCTTAAAACAGAATATCAACAGCAGATGAATGAAATGCTCACACCATTTATGACCCGTACCGGTCAAATTAATTCTTTTGTATTGCGTAGAAACGGTCATTTATATGAGGTTTTTATTGATCAAGGATTTACACATAACAATAACGTAGCAACTTTAGGTGAAGATCTTCGTATGTTTACTACTGAAATTAGTTTCAGAGTTTTGGGTTATTTAATTGGCGAAGGAGAAAATGATGATCGCCCTATTGTAACCGTAGAAGAGAATATTGTTGAGATTACATACCCTAGAGAGTCAACCGTCATAGAAGACGAGGATGGTTTTTATACTCTTACTTCCTGAAGTGGATGTTGATTTTATCAAACGCTCTTAAGACTTTTGAGATGCGAAATACTATTTAAAGTATAGTTACGTGACATATTTAACACGAATTTTAAAGAGAGGAATAAAGAATGTCAGTTAAGAACTTTAAATTTGTATCTCCTGGGGTGTTTATCAACGAGATTGATAACTCTTTCAGACCATTAACTGCTGATGCTATTGGTCCTGTAGTTGTAGGACGTGCCGAACGCGGACCTGCAATGATGCCAATCACAGTGCAGTCTTATTCTGACTTCGTTGAAGTTTTTGGTAATACAGTTCCTGGCAATGGTGGTGGCGATGTCTATCGCGATGGCAACTACCAGTCACCAATGTATGGCACATATGCTGCTCGTGCTTTCTTGCGTTCTAATGTTGCTCCTCTTACATATGTCCGCCTTCTCGGTCAGCAGTCTATTGATAACGACGGTTCTGCTGCAGGTCAGGCTGGCTGGCAGACCACTGGTGCTCCAGTTACTGGTTCTGACGGTGGTGCTTACGGTCTCTTCGTCGCTCCTTCTGGTTCCGATGGCTTGTTCACAGGTAGTGCTCGCGGCTTCCGTCTTGGTGCTATTATTTATGTTAACAGTGGCTCCGTGATGCTTTCTGGAACCATTGCTGGCACTGGTTCTAGCACCGGTCAGGCTTCCTCTACAGTAATCAGAAGTGATTCTAATGGCAACTTTACCTTGGTTGTAAATGGTAGAGGTGATGTTGTTGAGCAGAAGAAGTACACAATCAACTTTAATGATGATAGTGCAAACTTTATTCGTAAGCGTCTTAACACAAATCCACAACTTGTTTCCACTCCTGGAACTTTCTATCCAACTGCTTCTTATGAGAACTACTGGCTTGGAGAGACTTTCGATCAGTTCATGAGAGACAATAGTCTCGACGCAGGTAACCTTGTTGGCATTATTGCTGGTATTGCTTCTGGCTCTGCAGAGGCTACTGGACCTCACAAGATGAAGGGCAAGCCTTCTCAGGACGGTGTTGCTGGTTGGTTTGTTGGTCAGGACCTTGGTGCTGCAGCAGACTTCGATGTTACAGCGGCTACTAAGTTGTTCCGCCTTATTGGTCGCGGACACGGCGAGTGGCTTACAAAGAATGTTAAGGTTTCTATCGAGAAGATTAGACAGTCTACAAGCACAGTCACAGAGTATGGTACATTCTCCGTGGTTCTTCGCCACATCAACGATACTGATAATAGCGTCTCTACTTTAGAGCGTTTCGATAACTGCACACTTGATCCTACATCTCCTGACTTCGTTGCTCGCAAGATTGGCGACAAGTATCACAAGTGGGATAACACCGAGCGTCGTCTTAAGACTTATGGTGATTATGATAATCTTTCTAAATTCGTCCGCGTTGAGATGAATGCTGATGTTGAGGCTGGTGCTACTGATGCAACGCTTCTTCCATTCGGCTATTTCGGTCCTCCTAAGTACCGCGACGTTTCTGAGTTCATTGCATTCGATAGCAGCAACTCTCAACTCGCTGAGCGTTTCTTAACCCTTGGAGCCAACCTCCCAGGTTATGCAACAAGTGGACCACTCATTTCCTCCTCTTATGCTGCTTCCGATTCTTCCGCATCCTTCTTCTACCCAGTTGATCGTCTTCGCACAAACGCTACAGACGGCGGTTTAGCGGACCAGACAAGAGCATACTTCGGCTATCAGACAACTAGAACCAGCACTTCTACTAAGGGCGATCTTAGCACTGCTGATGCACACAGACTTCTTTACATTGGCTTAGGTCAGAATGACAATGTTCCTGTTGATGCCACTGTTAGTACATATAACCTCTCTGCTTCTTCCGCTATTGAAGGCTACTCTTATGTCTTCACTCTTGATAATGTGAGTGGCAGTCAGTCTAATGTTTACATTTACGCTTCCGGTTCTCGTAAGGCTGGAACAAGTACTACTGCTAGAGGCTCCAACACATATGAGACTCTTCTCAATGCAGAGATTAACCAGTTCACCGCACCGTTCTGGGGTGGCTTTGACGGACTTGATATCACCAAGCCAGATCCACTCAGAAATGGTGAGATGGGTACAGCAGCCAGCGATCTCAACTCTTATGTCTACTACACCTACAAGCGTGCTATTGATACTGTTGCAGATCCAGAAGAACTTAACATGAATCTTCTTGCTACCCCAGGCTTGACTAACACAAGCCTTACAGAGCACATGATTGATGTTTGCGGTGATCGCGGTGATGCAATGGCAATCATTGACCTTCCAAATGTCTATATCCCAAATCATGAGCAGTATTACTCCGATAAGGCTGATAGAATTGGTACAACACCAATCAATGCATCTAACGATTTGAAGGCTAGAAGAATTGATTCTAGTTATGGTGCCACTTACTACCCATGGGTTCAGACTCGTGATGAGAACAACGGACAACTTCTTTGGATTCCGCCAACAGTTGCTATGATGGGCGTTCTTGCAAGTTCCGAGAGAGCATCTGCCATCTGGTTTGCTCCTGCAGGATTCAATCGCGGTGGTCTTTCTGAGGGTGCTGCTGGTATCCCTGTTACAAACGTGACTGAGAGATTGTCCTCCCGTGACCGTGACACACTTTACGAGAGCAGAATTAACCCAATCGCTGCTTTCCCATCTTCCGGAATCGTTGTTTTCGGTCAGAAGACTCTTCAGGAGCGTGCATCTGCACTCGATAGAATCAATGTTCGTCGCCTTGTTATCTATCTTAAGAAGCAGATCTCTATCCTCTCTACTCAGATTCTTTTCGAGCAGAATGTTGAGGCTACTTGGACACGCTTCAAGAACTTGGTTGAGCCATTCTTGGCAAATGTTAAGACTCAGTTCGGTATCACAGAGTACCGTCTTGTGCTCGACAGAACAACAACTACACCAGACTTGATTGATCAGAACATTCTTTATGCGAAGATTATGGTCAAGCCTGCACGAGCCATCGAGTTCATCGCTATCGACTTCGTTGTAATGAACACCGGTGCTTCTTTCGACGATTAATTAAACTAAAGTGGGGGTGAAAATCCCCCACCAATACTATTTAAGTATAGAACAATTTATAGGAGTTCACAAAAATGGCATTTTGGGGTGCAGATCATACTGAAAAAGCAACAATCAATGATCCAAAAAGAAAGTTTAGATTTCTTGTTCAGATCGATGGAATGGTAGACGCAGATGGAAGCGGCACAGAAGCCGGTACTGGTGTTGTTTGGTACGCAAAGACTATCAACAAGCCTGGTTTTTCCATTAATGCTGCAGAGCACAATTTCTTAAATCATAAGTTCTATTATCCAGGAACTGTTACATGGTCTGATGTTACAATTGCGTTTGTTGATCCTCAGAATCCAGATTCTTCCAAGTTAATGTCTAAGTTGGTAGAGGACGGTGGTTATAAAGTCCCTGCTAACTCTAACCAACTTAGCACCATGTCCAAGGCTAGCCTCGGTAAGAAGATTGGTGGCGTTACAATCAAGCAGTTAAATGCTGCTGGTAATGTTATCGAAGAGTGGAAGTTGTGGAACCCTATTATTACAGACGTGAAATATGGCGATTTGGCTTATGGTGATGACAACTTAAATGAACTTTCTATGACATTTAAGTACGATTGGGCTACACTTACCCCATACACAACCAGTGACGATGCTGACACTGCTGCTGAGGGCACCAAGATCTTCTCACCATCTAACGTCTGAAAATCTTAACACAAACAACATAGAGGTGTATATTGGCTAGAAATAGAGAGCGTTTAGGGGCACACAGTCCAGACCCAGCCCCTCCCGCATCTATGATGCAAGATGACAACTCAGGAGGCTTTTCTTTTGTAATTCCTTCTGAGTTCGTAGAACTTCCTTCGAGAGGTAAGTATTATCCTGAAGGGCACCCTCTGCATGACGCAGAGACAATTGAGATTAAGCATATGACTGCTAAGGAGGAAGATCTTCTTACTTCCCGTGCATTGCTAAAGAAAGGCATCGTGCTTGATCGACTGCTTGATAGTCTTATTAAAGATAAGCGTATTAAAGCAGAGCATCTTTTGATTGGTGATCGTAATGCTATTCTTGTTGCTGCAAGAATTTCGGGTTATGGACCAGAGTACAGCACTACAGTGACTTGTCCTGCATGTGGTACAAATCAAGAGTATAACTTTGATCTTCACGACATTGAGGCTTATAGCGGAGATGGTGTTAGAGATGAGGATGCTGTTCTTAATGAGAATGGAACTTATACAACAAAACTTCCTAGGACAGGAATCGAGGTTACATTCAGGCTTCTAAATGGTGTTGATGAGCGTCAGTATGTTCGTCAGTTAGAAGATGCAAGAAAAGCACGTAAAGAGGAAAATGCTGTAACACGTCAACTTAGACAGATCATTGTTTCTGTTAATGGAGAGACTTCTAGACAAGCAATTGATTATGTTGTTGATAATGTTCCTTCATTGGACGCTAGACATATCAGGCAGGTTTATAACTTAGCAAATCCTGATTTAGATATGCGTCAGCACTTTGCTTGCAATTCTTGCGACCATGAGCAGGAACTGGAGGTGCCACTCACGGCGGACTTTTTTTGGCCTGACCGATGAGTACATGGAGAACGTTTACGAACAGTTCTTCTTTTTAAAATATTCTGGTGGGTGGTCTTTTTCGGAAGCGTATAATTTACCAATTGGTTTGAGGAAATGGTTTGTTGAAAGACTAATTAGACAGTTGGAAAGAGAAGCAGAAGAAATTGAGAAGGCATCTAAAGGTGGGGGTGGAAATTTTCAAACCCTGAATGCAAACAACGCTCCTACGCCACCACCTAAGTTTGGTCCTTAATATTTTAGACAAGGTTCTTACGTGCCTTGTCTTTTTTCTTTTTACACTATTTATCTAAGTAAAAGAGGGCTTATTAATGGCTGATGAAGAAACCCTAAGACGGCTAAGAGAAGCATTAGATCTTGAAAATCGAACTTTAGAAAGACGTGCTGAGTCTTTGGAGGTCTTAAAGGCTCAGGCTGAGGAGATGCGGCAGACCCTTGAACGTGCTGAGGCTCGTGGTAAAAGCGAATACGAATTGTCGCTAAGGCGTCAGCAATTAGATGAGGTCAATAGAAAAGCACAAATTGAATCATTGAAAATAATTCAAGACGCAGCAGAGCAAGGAGACGCTGCTTTATCAAATCTCTTGTCTAGAAATAGAGCCTTAGCAGAACAATATCGTCTTTTGGGGGCAAACAAAGAAGCATTAGACGAAGCACTCGAAAACGAGATACGCATAAACGATCTTCACGAAGAACGACAAAAACAATTAGAAGATCAAGAAAACAAATACAAAGATATTAGAAAGATAGTCAAGAACCTTGCAGATGAAAGAACCAGATCTTTACAAGCAGAAGTATTGGCTGCCAAAGCAAGAGAGGCGGCAGATAAAAAAGCAACTGATGTATTGGAATTTGGACTTCGAAGAGCAATAAATTTATTCTTTGAGATTGATAAGGCTGCATCTGATTTTAATAGAAGGTTTAGATTTGGCACTCAGTATGCAAAAGATATGCGAGATTTGGCGGGTAGCATGTATATCTACGGTGCCTCTGCTCAGGATGTTTTAAGAGTTCAAGGTGAATTAATTAATAATTTTACTGACTTTGTTAAGTTATCTGGAGAACAACAACAATCTATCACTGAATCAGTTGTTTTGTTTGATAAGTTAGGTGTCAGTTCCGCTGATTCAACCAAAATTTTACAAATGGGCACCAAGGCATTTGGCTTGAGTGCAGACGAATTGGCACCTAAAATGAGAGGCTTGGCAGCGAACGCTTCCGCTCTTCAGATGGATCAAACACAATATTTTGCTACTTTGGCCAATAGTGGACCTTTATTAGCAAAATTTGGTAGTGATTTTGATATTACGTTTAAGAGACTTCAGCACACTCTTCGTGTTACCGGACTGGAGATGGAGAAGGTTTTAGGTATTACCAACAAGTTTGATACTTTTGAAGGTGCAGCAAAACAAGCAGGACAATTAAATGCTGCACTGGGCGGCAACTTTGTTAATGCTATGGATCTTATGATGGCAACAGATCCAGTAGAAAGATTTGAAATGATCAGAGATTCTATCTTGGATGCTGGCTTGAGTTTTGAAAATATGAGTTATTATCAGAGGCTTTTCTACACAGAATCGCTAGGACTTAAAGATACCAACGAACTTGCAATGTTGTTGTCTGGCAATATGAATGAATTTTCTAACGCTATTAATGCCAATGCAGAGTCATTGGAAGAGCAACAAAAAGCGGCAAAATTAGTTATGTCAGTTCAAGATAAACTAAATGCTATTATAAATAAAAATGCCGAAGCCCTCGTTCCCCTTGGTGATATTGTATTAAATATTGCTAATTGGTTAGTTTTAAATGCTGATTCTATTGAACTCGTTATAAAAGCATTTCTTGCTTATAAAGCAATGATAATTACCAACACTACTTTAACCATAGCCTTTGGAACCGCTTTGGGCTATGCAACTGGTGGTCTTTCTGTTCTTGCTGGGGTAGCTGCATTTGCTGCAGCAAATTTGACGATCTTCAAAGAAGAAGGACTAGTCTCTAAATCACCTTCTGAATTAGTTCTTAGAGTGAATGAGTTGGGCGAGGCTTTGTATTTTGCTGCCGAAGCAATGAAAGTAGCAGGGTCTGTAGCCATCGATCTTACTAGAAATTTCAGAGATCTATTCTTAGTTGGCGGTGGAGTGGGTGATATTGCAAAGAATTTTGCTTCTTTTGCTGCTGGTTCGGCTTCCTTGATGTTGTTGATTCCTGCTATTACTGGCATTGGTGCAGCATTAAGAACTCTTCCGATTGAAAAACTGAATGGATTTAGTGCTTTAACCACTGCAATGGTTGAATTAACTAAGATGCCTGAGAAATTATCTGTTGTTGCTTCTGAGATTGAGCGTATTGCTGATGCAATTGGAAAGATTCCTGAAACCAGAGTAATGGCTGTTAAAGCAATGATGGAAACTACCACTACAGCCGTTGCAGCCGCCACAACAACACCAGCAGTCACAGCAACTAACGCACAACCTACTGCAAATCAGCCAATTAACTTCTACTTAGATAAAGACTTGGTTGGCAAAGCAGTCCTCGATATCGTTGGTGGCGAAGTGCGAAGAGTAAGGCAGCAAGTCTAGGATACTAATGAATGAATAATTTTGATTTTGATAGATACGATACCGAAGATCTTACAACATTTGCTGATGGCTCTGATGCTTTAGCGAATAAAGGCTTTACTATCGCTTTTCGTCATATGATCAGCGAAAAAGAGATCTTCTTTAAGGCTTTTATTACAACCTTTAACGAGACTTATAATAGTGATTGGGCTTCTGAGCAGGTTTATGGTAGAGTTGACGGTATTCACATGTTTAGAAGCACTTCAAGATCTATTGCTCTTGCGTTTAAAGTTCCTGCTTCTTCATTAGGCGAGGCTTATGAGAACTTAGGAAGAGTACAGCAGTTGGTTCAGTTTCTGTATCCTGCTTATACTAACGTTAACAATGCTTCGACCATTGGTCAGTCGCCGTTAGTAAGAATTAAGATTATGAACTTGTTGCAAAGAAACAGTGTTAGTGCAGAATCACCACAGACTTTTTCTAAAACTTTATATGATAGTTACAAATCTTCCGGTGGTTCAGAGAATGGTGTCTTGGGTTTTATCAGCAGTCTAGTTGTAAATCACAATGTTGAAAGTGAAGATGGTGGCATCTTTGAAAAGACTATTGAGCAGGGCGATCAAAAGAGTGGTGCCACTGTTTTACCAAAGATGATTGATATTAATATTTCTTTTACGCCTATTCACGACACTCCTCTTGGCTGGTTCAATTCTTTAGATGGTGTTGATTTTGCTACACCAAGTTTTCCTTATAATGCAGTTTTATCTGATGGAACTGTAACATCGGTTCCCGCTGCTGCAGAAACTGGTGCCCCTACAACAGCCACCATTGCACAAGAAGACGAACAAAGAGAAGCACAAGACTTCACAGAGCAAGTCTTAGAAGAATTAGGGGGCACTGTTGATGCTAGTGGTATTCCTATCGTAGAAACTGACTTAGATTTAAGCGGAGTGGTTTATTCATCGACTGATACTTATGATCCTTTTGCTGCGATAGATACAATCTCTACAACTAGTGTTTTAACTGATTCTTTAAAATCAAGGATTGGTGCTGTCGAAACACGCTCTAGACTAGAGAGTGCACGCTCTAGAGCCGCCGCTGATGCTCGTTCTATCAGAAGTGCTCGCAATCTTTTCCGTTCAATTGATGAGTTATAATTATGGCATCTAGATATTCAAATTCAAGAGTGATTGTTAATAATACTGAGTACTATGCACCTTTGCGAGAAAGCAGAGGTGACGTAGATGTTGTTCAATATGCAACGATCAAAGTAAGAAATCCTACAAGCGAACAAAGATCAAGAACCGCTTCTACACAGCATATTTGGAAATATGGCGATAGATTTTATAACTTAGCAGATAAGTATTATGGTGATTCTAGATACTGGTGGGTCATTGCTTGGTGGAATTCTTATCCTACAGAAGCAACTGTTCAGATTGGAACCGTATTGAGCATTCCTTTGAAACTAGAAGAAGCATTAAATATCTTAGGCGTTTAATATGAGTTTTGATAATCCGCAGGATTTTTATAAATCTTTAAAAGCATTTTCTGCTCGGGCATCAAGTTTTGCTTTACAAAGTGAAGCATATACTATTCGCCCTACTAATGCTGATAAAGTTGCAAAGATTATAGAAAAAGCCGGTGAACAACTTATACTTGAAAACCCTAATGAGGACTTTACCTCTGAGATAAAAGCACTTGATGAAACATTGGGTGATAATTTTAATGAGTGGCTTTATGGCGATAGTGAAATTGCCAATCAAATTAGAAACGAAGTTTACAACAGTGCATTGCAAAGTTTATATGTTAATGCTTTTTATATTGGCTGCAATATCTCTACCCTTGCAGAGATTAACAGAGATGACGTTAATGCTTATATAGCAAATCTGCCAAATGAAGATTTGTATTCTGATCCAGAAGATCCAGACGCTTTGTTGGTTGAAGCCTTAAGTCAAACTTTACCAGAAGCGACACAGTATGCAGTAGAAAATCCGGATTCTAATACCTCTAATGTTGTTAATAGTGATGGAAATTTAGCAAAATGCGAATTAGAACCTTGCAATACTCAAAACTTTAGTCCTCAACGAGCCACATGTATCATTCAAAGTACAGCAGAAGAGGCTTTTAAAGAGGCAGTTAAAAATGCACTAGTAAGACAAGCCGCTGATTTACCCCCTGGTGCTGATATAGAGGGTGCTATTGCTGTTGATTCCGATGGCGTCCCTGTAGATCAAGATCTGTTAGAAAGATTGGCAGAGATTAGTAACTTAGTTTCTAGTTCTGGGGTTTTTAACAAAACACAACCACTATCTTTTAAAGAGCAGTGTTTCTTGTTATCGCATATTCAAACCTTTTCCGCCTTAAAGATGATTTTAGATGCAGAGGCTACTGTTACCAATCTAAAAAAATCACCCGAAGAGGAAATTTATAATCCTTTTGCCAAACAAAACCCTTCTGTTGATACCGATGGGGCTGCTGGTAACAGATCTTTGATGATTCATGGCGATCCTTTTGCTTTCTTGAATCGTCTAACTCAAAGTGCAAACAAACAATATTTCTTTGAAATCACGCCTGATTCTTTATCTGCTCTTCAACCTATGATTCGCTTGTTTAAGATTATTACTGATGATAATGGCAATGAGCAGACTGTTGAAATAAGTTTTGATTCTTATTATACAAACTCTAATGATCTGGGGCTAAACAACTTAGAGGCTAGAGGTCACGGTGTTGGTATTAGGAGTTTTTCGTTTGCTTATGAGGCTAACAACCCCTTCGCTCTTAAAAAAAGCATAACAGCGAAACTTGTTATTTTTGCTAATAACTTTGGTGAATTATTGAAAGATAGAACAGGAGCAGGAACCAATGAAGATGGCTCCCCTGTAGTTCCGTCGCCACAATATAAATACACCGATTTGGCTTTAAAAACAGGCTCTAAAAAAGCATTTGAGAAAGTAAAAACAAATCCTCAATTAGCAGACGTTGCTCTTCAGAATTTTGAAAAACTTAATTTTAGATTGAAAGCAGTGGTTGGTTATGCTGATCCTGCTGCTGCCGGAGAAATTGGTGCTGTTAATTATTTTAGAGATGCAGTGTATGACTCTTTTGTTACTTTAAACTTAACACCAACAATTCACGAATTTGATATTGATGAATTAGGTAGAGTTACTTTTAGTTTGAATTATCTTGCTTATGTTGAGGACTTTTTTGATCAGCCAATGTTTGATATTTTTACTGACGTTCAGGCTAAAAAAGATCAAATTGTTAGAAAGTTATCATATAGTGCTTTGAATAGTAAATGCGAAACCAAAGGCATTCCTGATTTATTAAATACGGATGACGCTAAAGCAAAGATTGAAGAAGAAAAAGTTCAAAACTTTCAATCATTAATGAACAATATGATTGCTGAAGATCGAATTCGATTATTTGATATTGGAATAAATGATTTAACAAAATACAGAGCAGGAGGACCCTTACAAGATATAGATCCAGCATTGATGGATAATTTCTTAAGCAAATACACTTACTCTCTAGTAGAACGACCTATAGAAGGAACTAATGAGGTTTTAACCGCTCAACTTCCTAACCAGCCTCAGCAATTTCCTCAAAGTGAGGATATAAATGTATCTGTCCCTTCTGATGAAGAAGATAAAACAAGCACCGCTGCTTCTAATGCAGAGATAGCACAACTCTTAGGTAGCGATCCTATACAAACCATTCCTTTCTTTTGGGTAAGTGATTTAGTTGATGTTATTTTAAAATATGTTGGTAAATTTCTTGTTGATATTAGAAAAGAGTTGGGTGATGTAGAATATGAAATTATTGCTAATTCTAGACTTGGCGGTGCTCCTCTTTCGAGCACCGAAAATGCCTTATTGGACTCATTAGGTAGTGAAATTTCAAACTATAGAGCACTTGAGCAAAATTACAAGAGATTTAGATTGATTCTGGGTCCTGTTGAATTAGTTAATGCAAATGTCGAAGGTAAAATTATCAACACCTTTATTTCAAACTTTGGCGATATTCCTATTTCAGTCAAATACTTTATGGAGTGGATGACGAACAAGGTATTGAAAACAGATAGAGTTGAATATCCTCTTCCTAAATTTTTAAATGATTTCTTTAACACCCTTATAAGAGATTTCTTGAATAATGATCTTTGTTACGGAAATACCGCTAAGCAAAAAACTCGTGTTTCGCAAGCAGCAATAACGGCATACAATACAAAAAGCGGTAGAGAGGGTGTTGATGATATTCAATATTATATGAACAAGCAAGGCAATACAAGGCTGGACCTTGAAGGAGCCGTTGATCGCCAACCAATACCACAGCCAGTATTATCAGTAATGGGCAGAAGAGAAGATCCAAGAAACATTGGCACATTAAACGAAGAAACAAATTATATGGTTTATTTTGCTTCTAGAACACAGCCTACAGAAAAGATGACCGGTGATAGAGCATATGATCACTCAAGAGGTATTTGGCATTATATTCTTGGTCAAAACAAGGGCATCCTAAAGAACATTTCACTACAGAAGACCGATGCAAAATACTTACCAGAGGTTAGGTTTGAACAAGAAGGTTATGATGGATTACAACAATTGCTTTTGCTTTATGATGCACATATTAAGAGTTATTTAGATCCAACAAGTTTTCCTGGAAACTATATTTATGTTGAGCCTAAAGGTTTTGATCCATCACTGGATTATGATATTACTAAGTTGGGTATTGGCGGTTATTATATGATTACTCGCTCTGAGCATACATTAGGTCCTGGCATGGCAGAATCTAACATCACCGCAAAGTGGGTTGCTCAGATTGAATCTGATTCAACAACAGCAGATATTCAGCGTGAAAACAACTTATGCGATGCAGTACAAGAAGAAAGAGAAAAAAGCGTTAGTTATCAAGATGCAATTCAAAAAGTAAGATCTACACCAGGACTATCAAACATATCTGATCTTATTCTTGATGCAACAACAAGCACTCAACCACCTGTAGATAATGGTACTAGTGGCGATGAATATACCGAAGAAGAAATCCTTGAAATTCGAAATCGTCTCGGTGCTTAGGAAGGTAGAATGAAACTTTCGAATAGGGTATTTAAAGTATGTCAGTTTTTTTAGTCAGAAAAAATAATGAATCTTCTGCTAGGCTTTTCAACAAAAGAGCGTATTATAAATTTTTAGCAGCATCAAGTTATAATTCATTGACTGATTTTGCTTTTGAAAGATTTTTGTATGGTAGAGTTGATCGTCTTTTTTCCCCTATCTATGCACCATCTGCTGATAATAGCAAGTTCAAGAGAGTACCTCAAGCAGTTAATTCACAAACAAACGTAATGGCGTTTGATTTTGTTGTTGATGCATTCAATGATTTAGCACAGCAGTTCAAGAAAGCAGCACAAACAGGCAAGATCGATGTTAATGATAGATATCTAACTAACTTGAAGGTTTATAGAGCGTTTCAAAACCCGAAAGAAAGATATGAAAAGTATATGTCAAAATATATGGGTATTCTTCAAACAAAAACAAGAAGAAGAGAAAACAAAATTGAAAACTTTGAGATGCTAAAAGATAGTTTATTGCAATCTGTCCGCGTTAGTAATGAGATCTCACCATATACTTTTTCTGCATACGTGAAAAACAGAAGAACACCAATTACAACATCTGGCTTAAGCATTGAGATTGCAAACTTTGATAAATCAAACGATGAAGTAAAGATTGGATTGTTTGTTAATAGCAAAAACTGGGGCTTTTACCAGAATGCTGCTGAGGCTTTTGGTTTTATGATAGATATTAACGCCCCTTGGCGTTTAGTTGCCGATATTGGCTCTGAGCAGATGCTAAAATACGCTGCTGCCTATGGGTATGAGACTACAGATGACGTGTTGAATGGGTATTTTTCATCAACAGCAGTAAATGATTACTCAAACTTTCACCAAAAAATGTATAATCTTTACAATTTCGTAAAGCCGCCCGTGATACAATATACAGAGGAAGTCAATGGCAGGCTTGTTCTTAGAAGAAGGTTTCCGAAAGACTATAAAACATTAGAAAACTTTAAGAAGCACTTTGATGAAGAGTACATGATTGAACTTTACTGCAATTTAAGATTTTTAGAAGAAGAGACTAAGTTTTCAGAAAACGAAAGAAAATTGTTAATTGATGATACAATTGAAATTTACCGTGCCACTAACAAGTTCAAAGCAATCAGGCAATTTGAAAGATTAGTAAATAAACCATTTGACTATTCTGGCTCCTTAAGTTATAATATTGTAATGAAAAGATTGTCTGAAGAAGAAAATCAAAATAATGATTCAACCACGGGGTATTAATTGTATTTTCAAACACTTGATGATAAAACAGAGTGCGTTGGAGTGTATGTTGATGGAAAACTCAACTTTGACCACATACCAGATAACTTAACAAGAACTTGGAGATACACAGGCTCTGTAAAAGACGACGATGTTCAATATGCATGGATTTATGCTGGCGGTGTTGATTTAGAAGGTGCTTGTCCTGAGCATTTATCTGAACGACTAGATAACGCACAACGAAAGTTCCGTGCTTATCTAAAGACGTTTGAGATTGGTAAAATCAACATGCGAGAGCATTGTTTCTTTGATATGGTGCCAGAGACTTTCTTGATGGAGTTCTGCGAAGTCAAGAATCTCATCACACAGCACGTATTTGAGAACTATGAAAAGCCAGATAATTATGATACGCTTGTTTCATTTGAAAAACTTCTTCATAAAATCAAATATCAAGACCTAAACATCAATATTGATGGTTGCAAGTCGTATTTTCATACCAGTATGGGTCGCCGTAAGATGGGCGACTTATTGAAAGGTAGCAAATACATTGATTATAACCTCTTCGGAACCGTCACAGGGCGTTTGAGCACTCGCAAAAAGTCTTTTCCTATACTCACAATGCGTAAAGATTTTAGAGCCCTTATAAAGCCTAAAAATACCGCTTTCGTATCTTTGGATTATAATGGTGCAGAGGTAAGAACTTTTCTTGATCTTTCTGGTGTTGAACAGCCAAAGTGCGATGTTCATCAGTGGAACATTGAAAATGTTTTCAACAACAGCATTGATCGCGAGACTGCAAAGACTAATTTCTTTAGTTGGCTCTATAACCCAGAATCTACCGCTATTTCTTCTGATCTGTATCAAAGAGAGAAAGTTCTTGACAAGTGGTATGATGGATGGTATATTAGTACACCATTCAAACGAAAGATAAAAGTGCCTGCAAAAAAAGCCTTAAATTACTTGATCCAAAGCACTACTAGTGATCGTGTATTGATCAGAGCAACTGAAATTGATAGTTTGTTGAAAGAAAGAAAAAGTTTTATCTCTCACATTGTTCATGATGAGTTGGTTTTAGACTTTCATGAAAGTGATCGTGATCTGCTACCAAAGATCAGAGAGATCTTTGAGACTGATAATTTCATGGCAAATGTAAAGATTGGTCCAAATTATCTTGATTTAAAGGATCTGAACGTATGATTTCAATTGTTGGTTTAGGATCTGGCGGATCCAGAATTGCTGAATGCTTTGAAGGATATCCTGAGTACAATGTTTATACTCTTGACAACCTTAAGGCTTACAATACGCCAGAGGAGTATGAGAACAATATTCCTGATTTAAGCAAAAAGTTTAAAGACATTGATGATCATGTTCAGTTTTTTGTTATTGGCTCTTCTTTCAGTTCAAATTATGCTCTTGGTATCTTAGAGCAGATCAAAGATAAAGAAATTGAATTATTTTATATCAAGCCAGATACCGAGTTGTTAGCCGGTGTTCCAAAATTAGTTGAAAGGGCTGCCTTTGGCGTTCTTCAGGAATACGCCAGATCTGGCTTGTTCAAGAGCATTACTTTGATCGACAACCTTAAAGTTGAGCAGATCCTTCAGAGCGTACCAATCAAGACGTATTATGAGACACTGAATAAAATGATTGTTTCATCAGTGCATTACGTAAACTACTTTGAGCACAACGAGCCCTTGATTGGCGTGAGAGCAAGACCACCAGAGGTTGCTCGCATTAGGACCTTTGGTGCTCTAAATATGAAGACTTTAGAAGAAAAGTGGTTTTTTAATCTTGACATTGATCGTGACGTATGCTATTATTTATGTATAAACAATGAGCGTTTAGAAAACGACGGAGGTCTCCACAAAAGATACGTTGAATTACTAAAAGAAAAACCAAGAAATGCATTTAGAAATATTTCGTATGCAATATACGAAACCGAATCAACACAGGACTTTGGCTTTTGCGTTAGCCTTACAAACGCAGTTCAAAAAAACTCTTGACTTTGTTAGTCAAGTGTCGTATAATCAGATATCAAGGAATGCTTGGTATACTATAACTTAAAAGGAGATAAAACATGGCTATTAACATGGATCTGATGCGTCGTAAACTTGCTGCTCTTCGTGGAGACACTAAGGGTGATACCACCAGCGTGTGGTTTAAGCCAGAGGAAGGAGATACGGACATCCGTATTGTCCCGACTAACGACGGTGACCCGCTTAAGGAAATGTTTTTCCATTACAATGTAGGAAATCACAAGGGTGGTGTTCTTTGTCCAAAGCGTAACTTTGGAGAGAGTTGCCCGATTTGTGACTTTGCTTCTTCGCTTTGGCGAGAGGGTGTAGACAATAATGACCAAGAGAGCAAGAACCTTGCCAAGTCGCTCTTCGTTCGCACTCGCTACTTCTCACCTGTCGTGGTGCGCGGCAGAGAAGAGGAGGGCGTGAAGGTTTACGGCTATGGTAAGCAGGCTTACGAACTTCTTCTCGGATACATTCTTGACCCAGAGTATGGTGATATCACTGACATCAATGAGGGTACTGATATCACTCTTACTTACACGAAGCCCAACAAGCCTGGGGCTTATCCACAAACGAGCCTAAAGATGCGTCGTAATACTACCTCGCTCCTGAAGGATCCAGAAGCCATCTCTGGTGTTCTGGATCGTATGCCCGACTTTGACTCTCTCTTTGAGCGTCTTACTACGGCACAGGTAGACGCAATCCTCGAAGAGCAACTTGCCGGCGACAGTTCAGCCGAGGACCGCTCACACGAGACCACCAAGTACAATGTCCCTTCTGGAAAGAGCGATGTGGACCGTGCTTTTGATGAACTAATGGGTGGCTAAACTAGGTTCTTTATAAATCCGCTGGCAGACCGGAAAAAGTCTGCCTTTTTTATTTGAGGTATTATGAAGACACCATTGAGATACCCTGGTGGTAAGACAAGAGCGATCAAAACTCTTATAAACTACATTCCAGAGGATTGTGAAAAGATCTGCTCTCCTTTTCTTGGCGGTGGCTCATTTGAGTTATCATTAGCAGAGAAAGGCAAAAAAGTCTATGCTTATGATGCTTTTTATCCTTTGTATAACTTTTGGAACAATCTTCTTACAAACAAAGAAGAACTAGTAAAGTGCGTTCGTAAGATTCATCCTCTCACAAAAGAAAGATTCAAAGAGTTTCGTAAACAACTAAAAGATTATGAGAGTGGCTTTGATGTAGAGATGGCTGCTGCTTACTTTGCTATCAATCGTTCCAGTTTTTCTGGTGCTACTCTTTCTGGTGGGTTTTCTCAACAAGCGGCTGATGGTCGTTTCAACGAGAACAGCATCAAAAGATTAGAAAACTTTATTGAACCTAACCTAAATGTTGGTTTTTTGAGTTTTGAAGATTCTATTGTAAGGCACCCAGATTGTTTTTTGTATCTTGACCCTCCATATTACCTTGAAGATAAAAGCAAACTTTATGGTAAAAACGGAGACATGCATGAGGGCTTTGATCACCAACTTTTGTGTGATCTGCTGAAAAACAGAGACAACTGGTTATTGTCTTATAACGATTGCGAGGTGATTAGAGAGTTATACAAGGATTTTGAGATTGTTGAAGCAAGTTGGGCTTACGGAATGAATAAGAGTAAAAAATCATCAGAAATACTGATTATCGGTTGATCTGTGAGCACTCACTATGGTATAATAAGAAAACTAACAAAGGAGTGATCTATGGTAAAAAAGCCTGTTGAACGCTTGATTGCTGCATCGGCAATTCAAGCCGGCTTAAATTATGATGAGGTGAACGTTTTATTGGAGAGTGCCGGATTCATTATGATGAATAAAGCATCATATGATATGGTAAAAAACCAATATATTCCATCTATTCAGGATAATAACACAACCTATACTATGAGAGAGCATATTTTTAAACCTCGACGTTACAATCAACTAAAGGAGTAATCTATGGCAAAAGCCAAGGCACAAGCCAAATCTGGTCGTGTATCTATGCAGGACCTATTGAAAATCGTAAATAAAAAGGCTGGTAGGACGGTAGCCCACGATCTTACTGGTGATAATCCAACACAGGTAAAGGAGTGGATTCCAACGGGCTCTCGCTGGCTTGATTCTATTATTTGCAAGGGTCAACTTGCTGGTATCCCAGTAGGCAAGATTACAGAGATTGCCGGGCTTGAAGCAACTGGTAAGTCTTATATGGCAGCACAGATTGCTGCTAACGCCCAGAAACAGGGCAAGATGGTTGTTTATTTTGATTCCGAGTCTGCTATTGACCCTTCCTTTTTGGAGCGGTCAGGATGCGATTTAGAGCGCCTTATTTATGTTCAAGCGTCGTCTGTCGAGTTTGTTTTGGAGACTATTGAAGACATCCTCGGAGCAGCAGACGATCAGGTCGTATTTATCTGGGATTCTCTTGCTTTTACTCCTTCTGTCTCTGATGTTGAGGGTGATTTCAATCCTCAATCTTCAATGGCTGTAAAGGCTCGTATTCTAGCAAAGGGTATGTCCAAGTTGGTTATTCCTTTGGCTGATAAGCAAGCAACTTTTATTGTTTTGAACCAGTTGAAGACGAACATTCCGCAAGGACCTACGGCACGCATTGTTGCTATGACCACGCCTTATACTACCCCTGGTGGCAAGGCTATGCATTACGCCTACTCTCTTCGTATCTGGCTAACTGGTCGAAAGGCTAAGTCTGCTTACATCGAAGATGATAAGGGCTTCCGCATCGGTTCAGAGGTAAAGGTAAAACTTGAAAAGTCTCGTTTTGGAACCCAAGGGCGTTCTTGTGCTTTCCGTATTCTTTGGGGCACGGAAGAGATCGGCATCAGAGACATGGAGAGTTGGTTTGACGCTATCAAGGGCTCTGAATGCCTAACCTCTGCTGGTGCTTGGTATACTCTATCTATGCCAGATGGTTATACGAAAAAGTTCCAGCCTTCAAAATGGACCAGCATTATTACTACTGATGAAGAGTTCCGTAACAATGTTATCAAACTGATGGATGAAGAGATCGTTATGAAGTTTGATAAACGCCAAGGCGACGCGTCTGCTTTCTATGAAGATCAAGAGGATTTGACGGTTCCAATCACCGACTAAAAAACAAAAAAGATCTTGACTTTTGCCTCCTGGTTGCGGTATAATAAGTTATACTCAATCAGGAGGTTTTGCTTTATGCCAAAGCGTTTCGGTTATGCCTGCATCAACATGGGCTTTTCTTCTCTTCCAAAGTCCAAGAGGATTACTACTAATCGTTCTATGATCAAGAGAACCTTCCAACAGAAGGGCATTTCTTACGCATCAGAACTAGCACTAATGAATGTTCAAGACCTCTACAAGATCCTTGAATGGAATCTTGCTAACGACATTTATTTTTATCGCCTTTCATCAGATATTATTCCTTGGGCTAGCGAGTATCAGATGGAGGACCTTCCTGATTACAAGGAGATTCTTGATACTTGTCAGATGGTTGGCGCTTTTGCCAAGAAGCACGGAATGCGCTTGACCTCTCATCCAGGACCTTTCAATAAACTTGCATCACCAAAAGAGCGAGTATTTCAACTTACTTACAACGATTTGAGGGTTCACGGTGATCTTTTTGACATGATTGGACTTGACCGTAGCCCATTTGCTAAACTAAATATACATGTGGGTGCTGCTTATGGTGATAAGCCATTTGCGTTGGACAACTTCTGTCGCAACTTTGAGCGTCTTCCAGAGTCTGTTCGTTCTCGTCTTACTGTCGAGAATGACGACAAGACAAGTCTTTACTCTACGAAGGAACTTTATGATGGTGTATTCAGTCGTATTGGCACACCTATTGTATTTGATTATCATCATTATCGCTTACACCCAGATGGGCAAACCGAAGTAGAAGCACTTACCACTGCTTTGGATACTTGGCCTGATGATATCAAGCCCGTTGTTCATTATGCGGAGTCTAGGTGCATCGAGTATGATGATCCTAAAATCAAGCCACAAGCACACTCTGATCGCGTGGTAAATTACTTTGATGATTATGGTTTTGATCTTGATGTGATGATCGAGGCAAAGCATAAAGAAATTGCTCTTTTGGAGTATCGTAATCTAATGAAGGAGAACGCAGCGTGAAATTAGATCATATAGCATTAGTCGTTGATGACCCATTTATGGCGGCAAAGTGGTATGAACTAAACTTCAATGCCCAACTCCTGTATGCCGATGATACTTGGGCTTTCGTTGAGGTTGAGAACACAAAGATTGCTTTTGTAATCAAGAAACAACACCCAGCACACTTTGCTTTTGAGGTTGATGGTTTCAGCGAAGATGATGTTGTAAAGACACATCGTGATGGTTCGCGTTCCGTTTATAAGAAAGATCCCTGGGGAAATATTTATGAACTTATTTGTTACAAGGAAGAAGAGTGAAAGTTGGCGATCTTGTAATGAAAGTATCCGGTAACTATGACGTTGGTGCTATTGGTATTATTACTTTTGTTGATCAAAATGATGCCGGTAATGTTATCGCAAAAGTGTGGGACGGAAAGAAAGAAAAGTCTTATTTTGGCGATTATTTGAAAGTTATAAGTGAAAGGAAAGAAGAATGAGATTTTTTAGATGGCTAAAACATCGATGGAAACATAAGTTAGAGCACTTTTCATACAATAAGGTAAAAGACTTTATTAGAAAGAATGGGCTAGCATTTGCTGTTATCTTTATTGGTTGGGAGATTGTAGAAGATGTAGTATTTCCTGTTATCTTCGCAGCCTTGGGCAACTATGTTCACCCAGCATTTTATGCCGGTATTCCTGCTTCTTTGATTTTGTGCTTTCATTGGTTAGCGGTGCCTATTTTATGGGGTATTTGGCTCAAAATAAGCGGAAAAGACGATAAGCCAGAGGTTGATTGTTGTGGAGGTAAAGAATAAAGAATGAAAGTCGGTGATTTGGTAAGAGCAAAGCACAAATATTCTTATAATGAGACCCTAGGGATTGGGATAGTACTCAAAGTAGAAGAAAACTTTTACAAAACCTATAATGATTACTTTGAAGACCGATTGACTATTCACTGGATACACGGGGAGACAACTTTGGAACCAGATAGTTATGTTGAGAAAATAAGTGGAACAAAATGTCGACATTTGCTCCCAGATGGAGTATAATTGTAACAAATAGAGTGAGGCGGTATTACGCAGGGTTCTACTGAGATGATATACGACCCGGACCAAGGAATAAGAGTCTTAAAAGGGAATACTTGGTCGCTTGCAGGTAAAAATCCTGCCACTCTATTATAAAATGAAGTTACCCCGATTGTAGCGGGTGGGACTGGAAACAGTCAGTTAGGTGGTCTGGTTGCCTAACACCTTTTTAGGAGAAAAAGAAAATGTATGACGACGACGAAACTATTCTACACGACAGACCTCATAAAGACCCAGGAAGGGCGAGAGCAGCAAAAGTTGCGAGAGCAAGAAAACTCGCCAAAGAGATTGGCGAAATGTCTGACGAAGCAGTTGAGGTTGCCGTGGAAAAGTATTTTGTAAAGAACCCTTGTAATGAAATAAAAGTTGGAGTGCGGGACTACTATGACCTTCGCTCACTTTACGAAGGTGTTCTTTCTCGCATCAACAAGTTGGAAGACGACACAAGAGCAGCGATAGAGTTTGCCGACCTCGCAGAAGACGATAGGGGAACTGAGATGATTTTAGAGTTCTGCGACGACATTACAAAGTTGGTTGGAGAATAAAATGGACATGATGAATAGGGACACCTTCCGAGCAAGAGGTGTAAAAATCAAACAACTCCAAAAACAACTTGACTTTTTAGAGAACATCATCGAAGATGCCCTAACAACTTATTATGGCGACGACTGCTATTACCAGTTAAAACAGGACTACAAAGCCTACCAGAAGGAGTTTTTTGAGGTAAAGGAAGATAGACCCCATAAAGACACTGGAAAGGCGAGAGCAGCAAAGACAGCGAGGAAAAAATGAGTTCTAGCATTGAAATTAAAACCGATGGTTGCAAATCTCTTTGTCTCGACATAAAATCAACCGGTGTGGAGTTTGAGGCTTGGAATCAAGATGCCGCAGAAGCGGAACTCATTACGATGTGGTTTGATCTGAGAGACAAGGCAGATCGAAAGGCAATCAAGAATCTTATTTCACATCTACAACATCAGTTGCAGGTTCATGAATCACCTCCCTATTCTACCTGTCCTTCCTGTTCTTGGCTAAAAAGAGAGCGAGGTGTTGAAGCTTGTGAGGAGCATAGCAAACTTATGCATGGTCAAGTTCGACCAAGTGTTGGGCAGAAGATAAAAGATTTGCAGACGAAGGTCAAAGAAAATGACTGACTGTGAACACGAGTGGATTTATCTAGGCGGTCATAATGAGTGGTGGGTTTGTAAGAAATGCCAAATGAAGCAAAGAAAATAAAAAAGATCTTACGAAACAAAGACAACAAAGTCTCGGTGAAGGTAGTCGAAACTGACTGCTGGGGTGGAGATAGAGTCTTGACTTCCACAACAACTTATTATAATCTGGTAAGAGAAACCCTTCTATGGGAGCAAGAATTCAAGCAAAAGTATGGTACACCACCGGGTCTTGTTATGGATGCTCCGTATCTTCTCTACCTTCTTACAATAGAGAGCAAAGAGGGTGAACAACTTTACGAAAGAACCTTCTGGAAGAAAGAAGAAGTAAGAGATTTTCTTATTGGCGGCTTTGACGGAGTATTGAGAAATGGATAAGATCGCAAAAGTAATATTTCATAAAGATGACTTTGGAATTTGCCGCGCCGCAGTGATACACGCAGAAGAATACTGGAAAGCAGTAATAAACGACGAAGAAATGCGACCTGTAGGTTGGTCAGAAGAAGAATGCGCGAACATCATCAAGAACTTGCAAATGGTGAAGAAAAAGATTGACTTGGTTCTCGGAATGGATTATAATGATATTAGACAAGAAACTTGGGATAGTCTTGTAGAGGATGTTAGCAAATGATTGGAACAGCAAAGAGGCTTGTTGAATGTCGTTATTTCCGATGGCTTCCGGGTATGCGAGACTTGGGCGGAAACTTCTATCTTGGGCAAAGAGCAAATGCACCAGAAGGCGTTCATATGTGGGCCGGTTTTGATAGGGGAAGTTGGGAGTGGAACGAAACAGAGTTTGGACTACCAGACCTTGAAGATCCCGCAACCCTTGGGTGCGTTCTTGCTTTGGTTCGCAACGCTTGGAAAGACGATGGTATTGCGTGTGTAACGGGTTCTTACACCGCAGAGTCAGGTTACAGGTTTCGCATCGTTGGTGGAATGCAT
>Ga0255772_10000531_pt1 | contig 37654 bp, 46 predicted proteins | sample 071ome_34_FD_179970 | JGI IMG/M metagenome (GOLD analysis project Ga0255772, IMG submission 179970) | Coastal salt marsh microbial communities from the Groves Creek Marsh, Skidaway Island, Georgia - 071411BT metaG (version 2) | ecosystem: Environmental > Aquatic > Marine > Intertidal zone >...
TACAAACACAAGAAATGATGTAAGCGTTGAAGCAGAAATAGATAACTTTCAAGAAGGAAAAAGTTTTAATGCCTTCTTGGCAACAAATAAAATTCCTATGAAATGGAATGGTAAAATTTATGTAGGTAATGCACACGGTATGGAATTTACTTCAGAAGGACCAGACGTGCGTTATATTAAGGAGGGTCGTTAATGCCACTAGTACCTATGGTAGTTGAGCAAGAAGCTCGCGGAGAACGTTCATACGACATTTATAGTCGTTTGATGAAGGATCGTATTGTTATGCTGAACGGTCCAGTAGAAGATGGAATGGCCAATCTAATTGTAGCACAAATGCTATTTTTAGAAAGTCAGAATCCAGAAAAAGATATTAACTTGTATATTAACAGCCCAGGTGGAGTTATTACAAGTGGTATGGCAATTTACGATACAATGCAATATATCAAGTGTGATGTGCGTACTATTGTAATGGGACAGGCTTGTAGCATGGGCAGTTTCTTGGCACAAGCAGGCGCACCAGGCAAACGTGTTGTATTGCCAAACAGTCGTACAATGATTCACCAACCTAGTGGCGGCGCACGTGGTATGGCAAGTGATATTGAAATCTCATACAAAGAGATTATGACACTGAAAGAAAAACTTACAAAACTATATGTTAAGCATAATACTGCTGGCAAGACTTACGAAGATTTCGTCAAGGATATGGACAGAGATTACTTCATGAGTGCGGAAGAAGCAGTTGCATACGGTTTGGCAGATAAAGTGACGGAGAGTCGATAATGGTATTTGTAAAAGAAGTTGAGGAATACATTGCAGACCAAAAAGGTATTCCCACAAAGGCAGAACTTGTAGAGCTTCTTAAAAATAATATTGTAGAAGTAACCTTTACTAAGTTGAATGGTGATGAACGTGTTATGCCTTGCACACTTAAAGAAGATCTTTTACCTCCAGCAAAAAAGGACGAGCCTCTTACACAAAAGAAAGTTCGCGAAGTATCAGAAGCAGTTATTCCGGTTTGGGCAATTGAGTCTAACGGGTTTCGTAGTTTCCGTTATGATCGTGTAAAAAGTGTAAAATTGGTAGAAAAAGTTCTTGACAAAGATAAGTAATGTTGCTATTATAGTAGCATATTAAGAATCCAACCAGGAGAACTGAATGAAGAAATATCTATTGAGTGGTGCAGTCATGGTGGCATTTTCAACTGGAACTGTTTTTGCAGATACAGCAAGTGCCAACATCACTGATCACTATAAAACAGTTACTAAAAGGATCCCTTACACAGAGCAACAGTGTTCTGTAGTAGATGTGCCCATCTATGGGCGTACCGGCGGCGGAGCCACAGCAGGCGATGTTCTAGGCGGTATGATCATAGGCGGGCTTATCGGTAAAGGTGCAACTGGCAAAGACAACGGTGCTGCCGCTGGTGCAGTTATTGGTGGAATGATTGCCGCTGATAAAAACCAGGGTAACGATACAATCGTTGGTTATCGCCAGGAAAATAGATGTTCTAACGTAACACGTTATGACACACAAAGCGAAGAAGTTTATAGTCATAGTACTGTAACTTTTTGGAATAATGGAAAACAGTACAACTTGAGGTTTTACAAATGATTTTTGCTGTAGCATTAGCGACAATAACTGGGCTATTCATGCATGACAATGCTGAATTTTTTGCAGTAACAAAACAAAACCGTGCAGACGGTATGACTTGGCAGTATGTAGGGAAACAATCACCTGATGGTGCTCCTGCAATTACTGTTAAAAATGAAGTAACAGGCGAAGAGTCTATTTACTTTAAGATGAAGTAAGAACAGGAGAGTTGGCTGAGTGGTCGAAAGCGGCACCCTGCTAAGGTGTTGAACGTGTAAAGCGTTCCGAGGGTTCGAATCCCTCACTCTCCGCCAGGCGGGATTGGTATAGTGGTATTATGACAGCCTTCCAAGCTGACGAGACGGGTTCGATTCCCGTATCCCGCTCCAAAATTTTTAATAAGTAAAGAGTTGCCGGCATAGCTCAGTTGGTAGAGCAACTGATTTGTAATCAGTAGGTCCGCGGTTCGAGTCCGTGTGCCGGCACCATTTAGGAGTCGTAGCTCAGTTGGTTAGAGTGCCTGCCTGTCACGCAGGATGTCGCGAGTTCGAGTCTCGTCGATTCCGCCACTATGTCCCGTTCGTCTAGTGGCCTAGGACTTCGCCCTTTCACGGCGGCAACACCGGTTCGAGTCCGGTACGGGATACCATTTTATAAATAGATTTATGCACTATTCAATTATAGACAACATAGATCTAGAAAGGCTTAAAGCAGAAGTAGATAGTATCGAATATGATACTCAAATCTGCTTACAAGGCATAGACGAGCATATGGATCCTTTTCTTGCAATAGGTACAGAAGGATCTAAAAATAGTTGGGAAAGAAAACAAAACCATAATCATATGCCGATTGATTTTGTTGAACCTCTATTTAAACTTCCTTACTTAAATGAAATAATGAAAAAACATAGGATGTTTTATTCACGTCTTATGTCAGTGAAACCTAAAAGTTGTTATTCTTATCATAGAGATCGTTGTAAAAGAATACACATACCTTTAGTAACCAACGAAGATGCTTGGTTTGTTGTAGAAAAAGAAATTTTTCATTTACCAGCAGACGGAAGCGTATATCTTGTAGATACTACAAAAATGCACACAGTAGTAAATACTAGTAGTGAGAAAAGAATTCACTTTGTAGGCCAAGTATGGCATCTTTAATGAAAGGCGGTAAATGCTTGATGTTTTCAATAGCAATAAAAAATTGCCACATGTCGTATTCATACACGGCGCCAATGCTACGAGCAGAAGTTTTGGTTTTATAAAACGCTTTTGCGATATAAAAGATTACACAAATCTTTCATATCAAAGTTCAGACGGGTTCAAACATAATCTAGCCGCAATGCGTGAAGATTTAAACGGCAAGAAAGACCTGTTTATTGTAGCCCACAGTTTAGGCGGAGTGTATGCAACTTATTTACAAAACGAATTTACTGTAAGAGAAGTTATCAGTATCTCTACTCCTTTTAGAGGAAGTAGAACTGCTGACTGGGCTAGAATGTTTATACCTATGTATAGTCTTTTTCATGATGTAGGAATAAGAAGCACACCTATTGTTGATGCACTTAAGATAGATATTAAAATTCCATGGACACAGATTGTGAGTACTACTGGTAATGTTCCCTGGCACTTTGGAGAAAATGACGGAGTAGTAACATTAAAAAGTATGACCTACAGAAAAGATGTATCCTATGAATATGTTCCGTACAATCATTATGAAGTTTTAATAGCAGATGAAGTTGCTCAAATTGTAAAAAATAGATTGACATCTACACATAAATAAAGTATATTAGTAAAATAATTAACAAGGAATATTGACATGATCAAGACAGTTACAACATATTTTGGTTGGTGCCTACTACTAAAAAGGTGGGGCTCGTCTTGACGTGATATTTAAGTACGTTAGAAAGCCCCAAGCGCAAGCAAGGGGCTTTTTTTATGGAGTAATATATGCAGTATGATGATCCCGGCGAATATTGGCGCTGGATGAAAAATAACTTCCAATAAAATTATGTCGGTGTAGTGTTAGCGGCAGCACGTTGGTCTCCAAAACCAAAAGGCGCGGTTCGAATCCGTGCGCCGATGCCAATTATCCTACAAAATCATAAAATGCAGATTCTTTGCTAATGTAGGTTTTGTAGTTAGGTACGACAGCACAAGTTGCTTCGTGATCAATATAGCCTGACTTTTCAACAGCGTTTAGAACATCTTGCCACGGTTCTCTTATAGCAAGTTTTAACACTAATCTGTAATCTTTAGACATTTCAACAGAATGCATAACACTACCTACGTCAGCTAGACATGCTTCGTAGTATATTTTTTGTCCAGGCATATTCAAAGAAGGCTGTCGGTCATCCATTAGATTAAAATTAATTCCAACAATCCTATCAACATCTATATGGCTATGAAGTTTATGGTTAGGTTGTATGTAACTGTATCTGGGCCAAATATTCATACCTTCTAGCCCAAGATCTTTTATAATAGGATCAGTAAGTTTTTCTATGTTAAACAACAACTGCCAATGTTCGTGCTCGTGCAGTACTTTACCGTCCTTTTTCACTGTGTGATTAACTGCTTTATGACAATTTTCAAAGTAATAATCTCTATGCAGTTTTTTGTTAATTTTATAATTTAAATGACAGAACATACCAATATTTATTGACTTTAATAATGTAATGTTGTACAATAGAAAAATGATAGAGCATAGATTATACAGTATTGAAAAATGGAAAGATGGCAAGAAAACGGAAGATAAACTCTTGCTCTGTCCTCCTCATGATGCTATAATATATACATTAAAAGGCTATGAAGTTTTTGACTTTCACGAATCATTAGGCATGGAACCAGAATATTATGAGAACACAACCAGACAGCATTATTAGATCATTAGAACTACACAACAGTCGTTTAGATAAAGAAGCAATTCTAAAAGCAGCACACGAAGAAGGACTACCAGAGTTCTTTGAAGGTCTTACAATGGCACTAGATCCGCTTGTAACATTTGGTGTTAAGCAGGTAGAAGAACTCGATAGCGAATGGGCAGGACAAGGATGTGAATGGTCAATATTTAAAGAACTTGCAGACAAACTTATTGCAAGAGAACTTACAGGTCATGCGGCACGTGATGCTATCAATCTTGTAAAAAGTTCTTGCACAGTAGAACAGTGGAACGGGTGGTATCGTAGAATCCTTATCAAAGATTTGCGTTGTGGTGTAAGTGAAAAAACTGTTAATAAAGTAGTACCTGGTACTGTACCTGTATTCACTTGCGCTCTTGCACACGATTCAGCCAACCACGAAAAGAAAATGATTGGTAAGAAACAGATTGAAATCAAATTAGACGGTGTTCGAGTTATCACAGTTATCCAAGGCAACAAGGTTGAGATGTTTAGCCGTAACGGGAAACAGTTTCATAATTTTGGGCATATCATTGCAGAAATTGAAAAGGTATTAGAGTATGATCCTGCACCATATGATTTGGTGTTAGATGGTGAAGTTATGAGTGCTAACTTCCAAGACCTTATGAAGCAGGTTCATCGCAAAGACAATGTAAAAGCAAATGATGCTGTACTACATTTGTTTGACTGTATTCCATTAAAAGATTTCCAAAAAGGATTTTGGAACAAGCCACAAAGTGTTCGTAGTCTGCTTGTAGAGTCTTGGGTAAGCAAGCACAAAGCGTTTTTAAAGCACGTACAAGCGTTGGACTGGGAAGAGGTAGATCTAAGCACACCCGAAGGTGAAAAACGCTTTGTAGAGCTTAATAAAGCGGCTATAGACGGTGGTTACGAAGGAGTAATGATCAAAGACGTTGATGCGCCTTATGAGTGCAAGCGTACTCATGCTTGGCTCAAAGCAAAACCATTTATTGAAGTGACATTGGAGGTAATAGATGTCGAAGAAGGAACAGGACGAAACAAAGGACGCTTGGGGGCAATTGTGTGCTCTGGACAAGATGATGGACGAATGGTTACGGTCAATTGCGGTAGCGGGTTTTCAGATGCTGATCGTGATAATTTTTGGAATAGCCGTAGCTCACTTGTTGGGCAACTTGTAGAGGTTAGAGCAGACGCTGTTACACAAAATCAAGACGGCACATACAGTTTGCGTTTTCCACGTTTCAAAACATTTAGAGGATTTGAAGTAGGCGAAAAGTTGTAAATACTTTATGCTTAGGAAATATGTACTACACCAATTTTATTTAGGTGATGTGGAAGATCCAGATTTATATGCTAAAATAGCATTACAAGAGTGGTTAGATAATTCTGCAGGTCAGTTCGCTATGGACAAGAGTAATGAAATTGGTTATCGCATAAATTCAACACCACTAGGCACAAGAGTACAGGTTTTAGCAACCATGGAGCCAAAACATTATACTATGTATATGATCAAAAAAACTTGACATTGAGAAGTTTTTTATATATACTAACGAAAATTGTTAATAGGAGACATGAATGGCACTTCCAAAAAGCACTCGTAAGAAAAAAGCAAGAGCACCTGTTCGACGCAAAACTGGACAGCTCTCTTTTAGTTTTGAAGGCTGGGAAGATTGGAGTGGAGAACAATTCCACCGAACTGTAAATTTTGCTCGTTCTGATATTTACAGTGAAATGAAACCTGCAGACATCTTACCAGATGTTTGGCTTTGGATGAAAAACAACGAATACTCTAAAACAGATATTGCCGCTGCCAAGAAAGCTGGCGTAAGCACATCTGTGTCAATTTCCTGTAAGTTAATTAACAGCGGCATGCCAGATTACAATCCTAAACACGACGAATATTGGCAAAGCCTTGCTGGCACAATAGGAGAAGTTAAACCTACTTCTGTTTTTATTAAAAAGCATATAACTGAAGCAATTGAAAAAGGCAAAGTTATTGTAGAGGAAGTTAAAAAGGAAGAAAAAGCCAAAGCAAAGGTGTATGTTCCTACTATCCAAGAACGTTTGCTAGAACAAGCCAAAATACAATCAGAAGATATTGACGAATGGCTAGAAGGTTGGACACGAGATCCTAATACATTTGATCCGAAAGGTTTCGATTTTAAGAAGCACTTTAATGAAGCAGGTGTAACACAGGCACATGCTCGTAAAATAAAAGCATTTTACGAAAATGAACTCAATGACTATAACGAACTAGAGCGTATGCCAACAAAAGGACAGTTGGCGAAAATGAGCGAATATGATGCAGATCAATGGGAGCAACTAAAAGAAGGTTATGCTCATATTAAAAAGTCAGATATTAAGAAGTTTCGCACAGCAATAGAAGAATTAATGGCTGCATTAGATTTTGTTATTGACACAGCAAAAGCAACTCGTAAGCCTCGCAAAGCCAAACCTAAGAGTGCTACTAAACTTGTAGAAAAGCTCAAGTTTATGAAGGTAGATCAAAAATACAAGTTAGCAAGTATTGCACCTGATCAAGTTATTGGTGCTTCAGAGCTTTGGGTGTTTAATGTAAAAACACGCAAACTAGGCAAGTATGTTGCACAAAACATAGATCCAACAGGTCAAAGCAGAGGTAATTCAGGACTCAGTGTCAAAGGCACAACTATTATAGGGTTTAATGAACAAGAAAGCATTCAAAAGACCTTACGTAAGCCTGAATTACAATTAAAAGACTTTAAGGATGCTGGTAAAGTAAAACTACGCAAATTTTTAGACGAAATTGCCACTACAGATACTAAATTAAATGGACGTATTAATCTCGACACCGTGCTACTTAAGGTTTCTTGATAAATACTTTCATGAGCACAGAGAATCTACGTAAATCACTTGAAACCATTGGAGACGTCATAGAGCAGATCGCTTCTATGCCTCCGCAAGCACCTGTAATAAATGACAGGTCTATTAGCGGTAATAAACTTAACGGTGGCACATACACTAATTTTAGAAGTGTAGGTATAAAGGATAATGCAACTTATCCAGATAAACCAGTGCTAGTGATTGAAAACGACAAAATTGTAGCACCTGCGTTAGATACATCAACTATAACTAGCCCTTTAACTGTACAAGGAAACTTAAAAGTTGAAGGAGAAATACACGCACGTAAATTGCACGTAGATGAAGTAAGTGCTGATATAAGAAACGAAAGAACAAGTAACCTTGAGTTTAAAGGCGAAAAAGGTTCAGCCGTCGGCAAAGGTTTAATTTGGACTGGCGGTGACGTAACTAGACAATTTACACTACAAGCGGAAAGATTTTTTAGTTCAGAAAGTTTTGACTTAGCAAGAGACAGAACTTACAAGATTGCGAACGAAACTGTTATTTCATCTAGCGAACTAGGTGTAGGTATTATTAAAAGTAATCTGCGTAGAGTAGGCACACTGCAAAATCTTGCTGTAGAAGGCAATCTAAATATTGACAATTATGTGTTCTTTGATTCAGGAAGCCAACGTTTAGGTATTGGTACTGAAGCACCTAATGGGTATGTTAGTGTTAGAAACTTAGAGCATGAATTTGTAATAGATAGTGAAGATGAAAGAACTTTTAAACTAGGTACTTGGACTACTACTGATTTCAACATCATTACTGACGATACTACACGTATTTCTGTTAGTGCTGGCGGAACTGTACAACTTAACAACAAGGTTTTTGTTAATGGCAAACTAGGTGTAGGTGCAAAGAACTTTAGTTCAGACGCAGACATTACTTCAGCAGGTCCAATTAGATTTGATGGTAAAAAAATGCAAGCCGGTACAGAAATACCTACAGACGGCAGCTACGCAGTAGGTGATATTGTATGGAATTCAAATCCACGTCCAACAGGTTATGTTGGTTGGGTTTGCATAAGAACAGGCACACCCGGTGAGTGGAAGCCGTTCGGTCAAATAGCCTCTTAATATATCAACTTAATAAAACATATATCCTTAGTAAATAATTGTCTAAGGAGGCAAACTATGTATGACAAATTTAAAAGGCAAAGTAAATGGTGGAAGTATGCTGCCTGGACAGCACCCTTCATCTCTCTCGCGGCTCTAATAGGCTCAGAACTACTATATTTAAACCAAATTAAAGGCATAATCTCAATGGCCACAGTAATAGTGTTCATAGCCGCATCAGTATTCTGGTGGTGGTGGGCTATGGATAAAATGAATGAACTAATCCATAAATATGTTTCCACAGAAGAAAAGTTTGTTGAAATAAAAGACTATATAAAAGAAACTAAGGATTTACTCGAAGAACATCATGAACGTGATAGGGAATGGAGAGAGCAGAAGTAATATTGACATAGAAAAACTAGATGGTCCTCTTGTAGGTTGCAATGCAATTATGCGAGACTACAAAATGGATTATCTTGTTTGTGTCGATAGGCGCATGGTTCAAGAAGCTATTAATAGAGGTGTAAATAAACACAGTCTAATTTATACACGTGAAGACTGGTTACCACAATTCAAAAACAACAAAAGAATAAGAACTGTTCCAGATTTACCTTATGTAGGCAGTGATCGTTGGGACGATCCCTTCCAATGGGGAAGCGGACCATATGCAGTATTACTAGGTGCAAAATACACTAAGCTAAAAAAAGTTAAACTAATAGGGTTTGACTTATATAGCAAAACACAAAATATCAATAACATATACAAAGACACTCCAAATTATGATAATGCTACTAAAAGACCAGTTGATCCTAGATACTGGATACATCAAATCGGAATGGTGTTTCAATGTTTTCCTAAAGTAAAATTTGAAGTTTATCAAGATAGAAATTGGGAACTGCCAAAAGCCTGGAAATATTCCAATGTTTCTCTTGACACGATAAGTAACATATACTATAATATGTAGTATGTTACAAAGTGGTCTTAAATGCTCATCCCACTATAAAAACTCTGCGCATCAAACTTACTCGACTTATAACATAGGAGGCAAGAGATGGGTAAATTTTATTCTACTAAACATTACGGACACAATATAGGTCTGTCAGCAGTATTTCGTCAGCCTAACGCTGATCATTCACACTGCCATTTACTACACGGTTACAGTTTAGCATTTACATTTACATTTGGGTGTGACGAACTAGATAACAAAAACTGGGCTGTTGATTTTGGAGGATTAAAACCTTTGAAGGCTTGGCTAGAAGATAACTTTGATCACAAGGTAGCAGTGGATAGAAAAGATCCTTGGCTCGTAAAACTACAAGAACTTGAAGAACTAGGACTAGCAGAAATTAGAATTTTTGACGGTGTTGGTGCAGAAAAGTTTGCAGAACACGCATTTAAGTTTGCAGATAAACTTGTACGCGAAGCAACATACGATCGTTGTTATTGTGTTAAAGTAGAATGTGCAGAACACGGAGCAAATTCAGCAATATACGAAGGCTAGTTAGTTGGCGAAGATTGACAAAACACTTCTAAGCAAAGAAGAAGCAGCCAAAGTTATGGCTGCTAGACGTTTAGAAAAAGAACAAGAAAAGATTAAGCAATCTATTCAGGAAGTATCTGACGAACTTCCTGATAGGTTTATTTTATGTTTGAAACATGGTAAAAAGTATGATGCTTCTTATGTGAATAAATTATACAATGGTGTTAAAAAGCATTGTACTTTAGATTTCAAAATGGTATGTTTGACTGACGACAACAGAGACATACATCCTGATGTTCTTACAATACCTCTACCAGCTGGATTAAATGGCTGGTGGTGCAAGCCTTATATGTTTAGTAAAGATCTTCCTATACAAGGAGAAATACTTTACCTTGATTTAGATGTAGTTATTGCAGGTAACATTGACAAACTTTTTACATTTAGTCCTGGTCACTGGTGCGTTATTAGAGACTTTACAAGAGCTATGCGTCCTAATTGGAAAAAGTATAACAGTTCAGTTGTAAGATTTAAAACAGGACAGTTAGATCATGTTTGGACTGAATACGCTAAAGATCCTAGAGCAATACAAAAAAGATTGTACGGAGATCAAGATTGGCTGTTTGAAGCTACTAGAGAAACACAAGCAATGTTGTATCCAGATAGTTGGGTGCTGAGTTGGAAATGGGAAGTTAGAACTGATAGAATGTTTGAACTAGGCGGTATTAGAGGTAATCGCAAATTTAGGAAAGTAGAGAATGTTACTCCTAGGCCCGAATGTTGTATATGTGTATTTCACGGAGACCCTAATCCGCATAATTGTTCGGATCCCTGGGTGGTTGCAAACTGGAAATAAAGGTGTTATAATAAAGGCATGAATGATACAAAACGTATAGGCTTTGCATGTAAGTACATGCACCCAAACCAAACGCAGAAGAAAAAACTGCTAGAGGAAATTCAACGTCCATTGAACACTCGTAGCACCACTGTACAATGGTTAAATAGACAAACAAAAGATGTTGCAGAACAACGACTGTGGGACATCATGGTGCATAACATTCAATCGTATTACAACTTGATTGAATATGTAGGAGGATTACCTAATGAATTACGAATGGTACGATTGGGCAGTGATGTACTTCCTGTATTCACTGAGCCTACTTGGTGCTATTATTGGAAACTACCTGATGTGGTCGCTTATTGCGAAAAGCATTTCGCAAGGGTTGGCGCCCTCGCAAGGTCGTTGGACGTTAGGCTTAGTATGCATCCTGGCCAGTTTACTGTTTTGGCTAGCGACAACGAAAATATCGTACAACGGAGCATAGAAGAATTTGAATACCACATTAACGTTGCTAGGTGGATGGGTTACGGTCAGAATTGGCAAGACTTCAAGTGTAACATCCACATCTCAGGCAGACAAGGTCCAGCCGGTATCATCAACGTCCTTCCAAGACTGTCTCCAGAAGCACGAAACTGCATTACTATTGAGAACGACGAAATGTCGCACGGCATCGAAGCAAGCCTCGAACTTGAAAAACATGTCGCACTCGTTCTTGACATACACCATCACTGGGTCCGTACAGGAGAATACATTCAGCCCTCCGACGATAGATATTTACGCATAATAGATTCGTGGCGAGGTGTGCGACCTGTGATACATTACAGTTACAGTCGTGATGAACATTTACCCGAAGGCTTTGATCATAACAGTTTGCCTGATATGAATCGCTTACTAGAAGCAGGTCACAAGAAACAAAAACTACGGGCTCACAGTGATTGGTATCCTAATGATTATGCCAACGATTGGGCATTATCATTCCTTGATACTGCTGATATTATGTGCGAAAGCAAATGTAAAAATCTAGCAAGCATTGCACTGTATAAATACTATATGGAGGAAAAATATGAGCTATCTAACTTCAATGTACGGCAAACAGAAGCCGGCCCTGACCCAATCATCATCTGATAAGAATCCTAATCGTGTAACGGGTGGATTAAAAGCACAGGGTGTAGATCGCTTCACTATGGTTGCAGAAGATGGTTCTACAAAAGAAATCCCCACAATTGATTATGTTCGATCACTGGAAGAACAGTCAAAAAAACAGCGAGCAGCTATCGATGTTTTAGAACGAAAGCTGGCTCGCCATCAAAAAACATTAGAAAGTCTCGAAACGTTTATTCGCTCACAGTCTTCTTAGGTCTTCCACGCTTTTTAGGAGCGGTTGATTCAGCCGCTTTTTTAGTTGTTGCTTTTTTAGTTGTTGTCTTTTTAGTGGCAGGCTTTTTCGCCGTGGTCTTTTTAGGTTGAGGTTTAACCTCTTCCTTTACTGGAACTTGTTCAATTTCAGTAGTTCCGCCAAAAAGTTGTTTTAACCAGTTTAACATTTTCTTCTCCTAATAGGAACAATATTTACTAAATACTTTATATAGGAGATAAAAATATGGCAGCAGTATATAAAGGTAGTCTTAAACTAAACAAGATAGACGGACTTAGAGCTGATAAGGTTACATATCAACCTGTAAAATTAAAAGCAAATACAAAACTAAAAGAATCTCCTAGATCAATGAGAACTAGTGATAATTCAAATAGCAGATGGAAAAAAGTAAAATGATACAAAAATGGATTAATGCTCGTATAAAAGAGCGTACAACACTAGATGGTGTTATTTTAGTAGTAGCAGGCGTTTCATTCTTAATTTTCAAACCAATTGCGGCTTTAGCGGCATATGCGGCAATCGCATACGGTGCTTGGACTATTTGGAAGTCTGAGTAATTATAATTTAGAAATATCTAAATCAGAACTAGCAGGTAAATCCCATACCTGCTTTTTTGTGACTCCAACTTTTTGAGCAAATCTTTTACTATCACACTCGTCACATACATGAAAATAATTGTTTGAAATACGCTTAGGATCCATGCTTCCTCTAAGCCGTTCAAACTCTTTATCACAGCTGTCACATCTAAACACACAAACAGTTAAATCACGCTTATAGGCATGTTCCTTACCGGTTTTGCTTAGTCTAGTATGCCGTGTTTGTTTTTTGTATTCCTTTAAAAACATAACTATATTTACATTAAGATTATAAAACGATACGATAAATACTTTTAGCTAGGAGCAATATATGGAAATTTGTAACTTAACCGAAGCAGCACAGGATAGAATTAACGATTTATGTATAGAAAATAAGCAATTTGCAGTTAGTTTAAATTTAAAAGGCGGTGGTTGTGCAGGTTTTGAATACGAATGGCAGTTTATATCCGAAGATGAAATAGGCGATATGGACGAAACAATTGATACTGGTAAAGGAAAACTAGTAATAGGAAACGAAAGCATCATGTATATGATAGGATCTACTATAGATTATAAAAAAGATATAATAGGTGCTATGTTTGATATACAAAATCCTAACGCACAATCTAGTTGCGGATGCGGCGTTAGTGTAAATTTTGATATGGATAAAATCGGAGCATAATAATGGCAAGACAAGAAGTTAATATTGGTGTAGAGGGTAATGACGGCACCGGCGATAGTATTAGAGAGTCGTTTCGTAAAACCAACGAAAACTTCTCAGAACTATATGCAGTGTTCGGCCAAGGAGGTACAATTAGATTTACCTCACTTAGTGATACACCTAATGAACTAACGCCAAACACAATAGCATTAGTAAATGATGCAGGCACACAAGTACAACTTGCACAACTTGCTTCGAACTCTGCACTTGATGAAACAAAAACTGATACTATTACTTTTAGTTACGATGTTGCTGGCAAACTAATTATTTCAACAGCATTTACAGAATTAGCAGACGACCAAAGTCCAAGTTTAAATGCAAGTTTATATGCTAACAACAAAGGCATTGCTGGTGTTGCAATTACAACACAGGCAGCAGAAGACTTTTTAGCAGAACATGGTGTAGAAGTATCCATTGATGATCTTGTAATTAGTAAAGGTTATGCTGATAGACGCTACATTACTTCGGGACTACCAATTCGTATTGCTGAAGAGCCAAGTACTGTAACACAATATACATTGACTGTTAGTAGGTATATCAATAACCAAGTAGAGGTACCAAGTCATGGATATGATAGTGGTTTAAACGGAACGCCATATGTATTCCAAGCAGAAGATACAGATCCAACTAACTTAACCAGTGGCACAACATATTATATAAGATTCGTTGATGAAGATAACTTTACATTACACAGCACTCGGGAAGGTGCTGCTTCTGAGTCAAATTCAGAAGCACTAGCAACACAGATTCTAGTTAGTGGAACTATTGAAGAAAATGATATTCATACATTAACAGACGCTGCATATGACACACAACTGCAAGGTAACTTCTTAGATGATGTTGCATTACCTAGAAAAAGTATTGTAAGACGCCAAGGCGATGATATGACTGGTGCATTGTATTTGCACGACCATCCAGGCGAACTAGCAGGAGAAGGTGCTCCTAATGGTAAAGAAGATTTACAAGCAGCCACAAAATATTATGTAGATAACACTTCTTATTCATCACCTACAAACTTATTTGTTAGTACAGAAGGTGACGATCTAATGGCAGGTGTGCCAAGTGGTAAAGAAGGTACATCTTTTACTTACGCATACAGAACAATTAATGCTGCGGCTCAAAGAGCATATGAAATGGTCAAAACTGCAAAAGCAGAACCTGGTCCATATTTCCAAACTGTTACAAAAGATAACGGTGATGCTTTTGCTCCTGTTATTACAGCAGATGTTGATAGTCCAGTTTGGGAACAAACAAGATTTTTGATTGAACAAAACAGAGAATATGTAATCCAAGAACTAACAGGTTTCTTATCATTTACATACCCAACATTTACATACAACACAGAAACTTGTCAAAGAGATACAGGACTCATTCTTGATGCTGTTGCACTAGATATTAACAGAGGAACTAACGCTAACTTTTTAACACGTCAAGCAGCAGAAAGATACTACAGTAACTCAAGTGCTAGGAAAGCAATTACTTCTCAGCTTACTGAAACTGTAGCAGGATTTGAGTTTGTTAGAGACTTAGTTGAAGTAATATTAAGTAACGACCTGTATAGAGAAAAGTCTATTACAGATATAAGCAGAGCAGACAAAGGTGTTGTAACTACTAGTACAAATCACGACCTTGAAGACGGTAATATAGTTTATTTCAAAGATATAGGCGGCATGACCCAAATAGAAGGTGAAAAACTTTATGCAAAAGTTTTAACTGATCAAACATTTGAATTATTTACAGATGTAGATTTAATATCTCCTTATGATACAAGCACATACAATGGATATACTACTGGAGGTAGATTAGGTGTAGTTTATCAAATAGATGAGGATCAATACTTTGATGCAGCCGACAGTGATGCAATCGCAACATCAGCTGTTGTTGCTAAGTTTAACTTGTTAAATAATATTATTCAAAATGGCATAGATGCTGGTGCAGATACTGTTTATGGAAGCACTTACAAATTGGTGCTAGACAACGGTGCTGGAACTTATATTGACCAAGGCAATCCAGACAACACAGATGTATTGCCAGGTAAAGTTATTGTAGGTGTTAATTCAGGAGCTGTAGGTAGAGTGGTTAGCCTTACAACAAACGACGGTACTGAATCAAACAATGACACTGTACAAATGCATCTGTTAGAGGCAAAAGATTTTGAAGTAGGCGAGCCGGTTAAATATGGTAATTTTGTTAAGCAGAAACAAATTACAATCTTTATCGAGTCTGGTATTTACGAAGAAGATTATCCAATACGTTTAGCAAACAACGTTTCTATTAAGGGTGATGAATTTAGACGTGTAATTATTCGTCCAAAAGATCGTGTATCACAATCACCTACTACTGGTGTTTATTTCTTCCGAGACAAAGAATTTGATGATATTCCAGTAGCAACTGAAGGCGAACCTTTCTTCAACCAGAACAATGAACTGCAAGGTTACTTTGGATATCATTATCTTTCTACTCCTAGCCTACCTATTAATATTGGTAGTCCAATAACAAATCTAGGAGGTTATAGAGATGCTGCTCAAATCCTTGAAGACAACAAAGACTTTATAATTAAAGAAGTTACTGCTTGGATTGATGACAATCAGCCCAGTTTAACTTACGATGAAACAAAATGTCGTAGGGATATAGAATACATTTATCAAGCTGTAGCACTTGATATTGCATTAGGCACAAACTACAACGCAGTAACAGCAGGACTTGCATATCAAAGAGCAAATGCTGCCGATGTTCAAGGTGATCAGAAAGATGCAACCATTGCTTCTATTAGGTATGCAGGGTATTTGGCCGAAAACATTTTTGAAGTTGAATCAAACGACTTTGTAAAAACTCGAGTTAGAAATGCATTCAGAGAAGTTGTAGATATTTTAGACAACGGTGAAGTGAGCACCGACGATGCAGCTGACACACTAAAATTTGATACACCTACTACACTACCTAGCACTCTTGCTGAAGAAGCAAAAGACCAACTTCAAGCCAACAGAGATTTTGCTATAGCTGAAGTTACTCAATATATTGACGATAACTATCCAGCATTAACATATGATGTAGCAAAATGTGAAAGAGACGTAGGTTATATTGTTGATGCACTTAGTCATGATGTTCTTTATGGTGGTGATTTTGCTTCTATTGTAGCAGCACGTAGTTACTTTGTTGATGGAGTAAGCCAATTAGGTGCAGGAGAAGGACCCGCAACTATTGATGCTTACAATTATTTAGATACTATACTACAAGACATAGTGCAAGGTAACGCAATAGCACCTTTACAGGTTGATGTTGCACAAGACACTACAACTTATGATGCAGCAGGTGCAACAGAAGCAACAGCAGTATCTACAAACATAGCACATATCATTGGTGTTATTACCGCAGGCAATTTAAGTGGATTAGCTGCAGAAACTCTTCCTAGTATTACTTGGGCCGACGACATTTATCAAGATGCTTACACTGCAATTATTGCAGAAACTTCAACTGTGCAAGATAGTGTAGTTGATTTTATTGATGATAATTTTGTTAATTTTACATACAATGTTGCCAAGTGTGAAAGAGACACAGGATTGATAGTTGATGCACTAGTAAATGATTTAACCAGAGGCGGTGAAGAAGGAATACTAGAAGCACAAGGTGAGTACTACTATAACTATATTTCAAAATTTGACACAAGTGGAGGCTTCTTTGGCCAAGAAGCAATTACAAGAGATTCTTTAGGATATATTTCAACTATTGCCGGTAGGCTATTAATAGGAAGTTATACTAGTGGAGAGATATTACAGGACACAGGTGCAGCAGATTATGAAGCACCAGATTTACGAAACGGCTCTTCTTACAGTACTTGGGCAGCAGACACATTCTATGTAACAAATGATGTTGTGCAAAATGGTGCAAATTTTTATCGTTGTAAATTTGATCACACTTCGGTAAGTACAGCTGATTTTAATAATACTCAATTATGGGTACAAGTAAGTAGTCCTGTTTCAGTAACTGGTAACCTTGTTACAAAACTGATATTTGCATTCCAACCTGAATATAATCCACCAAAACGCAATGACGAAATGGATGTGTTCTTAATGAGCGATGCAACTATTGTTCGTAATGTTACTGTACAAGGACACGGTGGATTTATGTGTGTGCTTGATCCTGAAGGACAAATCTTAACTAAATCTCCATACATTCAGACCGCTTCAAGTTTCTCTAAGAGTGAGAATCAAAAGCGTTTTAGAGGTGGTATGTATGTTGATGCTTTCGTAGGAAATATTCCAGCATACATTCCACAATTTATTGATCCAGACGGTGGAGGCGATATTAATGGTAAGGTTGATAACTTTACATTATGGATAAGAAGTAAGCCAGGTCAAGGCTTGTTTATACGTCCGCCAGAGCTACCATGTCCGTTTTATGTAGAAGGCAGACGTTATCAAGTTAATGCTATTTCAGACTATGACAGTGGAAACGGATGGGTAAAACTATACCTTGATAGAGGTTCAAACGACGGCGACGGATATGACGAAACACAGTTTGCAGACGGATTATACTACAGAGATTTATTCCTGCAAACAGCAGGTAACAGATCTATTCTAGGTAACGACTTTACACAAATTAACGACCTAGGTTATGGACTTGTTACAAACAATGGTGCTTTGTCAGAAATGGTGTCGATGTTCACTTATTACTGTCAGGTTGCATACTATGCTAATAACGGTTCAGAGATACGTTCGACTAACGGATCTAACGGTTATGGTAACTTTGGTTTAGTTGCTGAAGGTGCTGATCCTAACGAAATTCCAGATCAGGTTACACTCCGTGATCCAATGGTACAGCCTTGTAAAGCATTTACTACAACAACTTACACTAACGCATTTGACGAACCAAGTATCTATGTAACAGATCTACAATTTACACCTTCTGCTCAATCATTGATTACAATTTATCATCCTGTACTAGGACAAACATTAAACTATGTTATCCAAACTGTTTCTAATATTTCTGACTTAGACAATGATGGTGTTTTAGGAGAGAGCGGAGATGTTGTAAATTCGGGTGTTGAAACTGTTACTAACGTAGGAGCAGCTGATCCATCTAGGGCTGCTGGTACCTACGAAGGTGTGTCGGCAACAGGTGGATCCGGATCGGGTGCAACATTTAACGTTACAGTGTCCGGCGGTGGCGCTGCAATAGTAACAGTAAATCAACCAGGTTCGGGTTATCTTACCGGAGAAACATTAACTATTGCTGACGCAGACTTAGGTGCTGGCGGTGGCGCTGCTCTGACATTTGATACTGACTCAATATATGGCGGAACACTAGGTGCAGGAACATTTAGTAATGCTGTTTATAAGTTAGACTTAAGAGCAGACGATGTACAAGCAGATGACTTCTTTGGTACATTGCAAGAAACTGTAACTAACGGAACATTAATTGAATATAGAAACAATTACAATCATATTTTTGCAGGTACAGTAGATCCTGCAAGACTTGTTACTAGGCCATCAACTGCTATCAACTTTGACGAAAGTGACAATGTAACTTACCGTTCAGTAGCCTTTGTGGCAGCAGATGGATTGTCACAGCCTATCGGTGCAGATGAAATACAAACAACCTTTGAAATAGGATTTGATTTTGTTAATATGGAGATTTCCACTGCTAATCTCGGCGGTGGTCAAGGTAGTGCGCAAGGCGACACACAAATTGCTATTGCAGAATTAGAAGCAACTGATCAAACAAGGCTAGTTAGAGATATAGCCGGCAGAGAACCTGGAGATGCTGGATACTCTGGTGGTATGATATTTGTTTGGGAAGGTAAAACTCACCAAGTTACAGATTACACTGCACAAGTAGGTTATGCCCTTATTGATATATCAGATGTAGCAAGTACAAATATTAATAGTAGTTACAGTGGCTCAGGACTAAACGCAGGTATTCCTGCTAGTGTAAGAGACCTTTATGCAGGTCTTCCATCTGATGCTACAGCAGAAATCACTATTGCTATTTCATTGTGTAGAGCAACCGGACATGACTTTACACAAATTGGTACGGGCGGATTTAACGATTCTAACTATCCAAACGTTATCTTAGGTGATCCAGAAAATTCACTTGCTGAGTTTTACACAGACTCACCAGAAGCAACAACCGGACAAGTTTGGGAAAGACGTAAAGGGCGTGTGTTCTGGATGAGTACAGACCAATATGGTTTCTTCCGTGTTGGTAAGTTCTTCAGTGTTGATCAAGCAACAGGTGATATTACATTTGCTGGTGAGATTGGACTTTCAAACGCTAACTCACTGGGCTTTAAGAAAGGTGTTACAATTAGTGAGTTCTCAGCAGATGACTCAATGGCTGATGAATCAGGTGAAGCAGTACCAACAGAAAAGGCTGTTGTTAATTACATTAACAGAAGATTAGGTTATAACAGTGGTGGCCAGGTTAATCCTGCTCCGTTAGGAAACAGAATTGGCCCAGGTGCGATGATGCTCAATGGTGATAGTGCTATGGAAGGCACTATGGACATGGGTGCTAACCAAATCACAAACCTAGGCTTACCATTAACTGACGGCACAGCAGCAACTAATAAAAACTATGTTGATGCTAGAGTTAGAGAATATGATTCAATTGACAAGCTGAGAAATATAGAATTTAATAATGTAGCAGAAGCTGACTTAATACTTGCAACAGGTAAGCGTAGAGTAATAGTTTCTCCACCAAGTGGAGGCGTTTGGGCAGCAGCAGATACTATCACAGTAGGTTCTAAATCAGGATTGATTATTGACATTGAATCTGTAACTGATAATATTTTAGGCAGTGCCAGCGATGCTTATGCTGTTACTGTAGTTACATATAATGTTACAGGAACAGGAGACTTTGCTGAAGGCGAAACATTAACTAATGGTACTGCAACTGCAAGTGTGCTAGAAGATCCTGTAGATGAATTTGCAAACGCAAGCGAAGCAACTGCAAGTGATATTAATGTCACAGTATCTAGAACAGCAAGCGGCGCAGAATTTAATTTCCAATATGAAGCACTTTCATTAGAAAATGCAGACGTAAGCGAATCAGCAGCTATTGCACAAAGTAAGTTGGCAATGAACACTGCTGGTACTAGAGCAAACGCTACAGGAATAGCACAAAGTGATCTAGGACTTGCAACCTTCAAGAATACAGAATTTACACATACTAGTGGATTTGTTGAACTTCAAACAAGCTCAAGCACTTCAACTGGTATTGCTCCTGGTAAGTTACAACATCAAGCAACTGACACTGTATTAGGTAGAAGCGCAGCAGGCGATGGCGCAGTTAGTGCTATTTCATTTAGCACAGTGCTAGACGAAGGTGGTGCTGTAACTGACGGCGACTTCCCTGCTTACACAGGTAGCTCTAATCAAGCACTTATTAGAACTGCACAAGATACCTATTCAGTAACAAACATATCAGACGGAGCTGGCGGCAGTACTATAGCAAAGCGTAAATCAACAGGTGCAATCCAAGCAAACAGTTATATTATTGGCGGTGATGCTACTTATGAAATACTAACTGAAAGTTCAGGTACGCTAACACTAAAAACGCCTGCACAAGGTACAATTTTAAGTGCAGTTGGTGGAGGAGTAACTCCAAGTGTAACTTATCCAATTGTGAAAATACCGGGCAAGGTAGATGTTGGTAATACTGCAATTTCAGCAGAAAGTACATTCCAAAGTGGTAGTAGTTATACTGGGGAATCATTTGTTGCTACAGACTGGATTTATACAAAATTCATAGAAGCGAGCAATGAAAGAGACGCTAGTTCGACTGGTATTGCCCTAGGTGATGGCGGCGGATTTACTGATAGTGCTGCAGATACTATTTTGTTGATTACAGGTGGTAGTGAAAGACTAACAGTTAATGACACAACAGTAACAGTTAAACAAGGACTTGTTGTTGATGGTAGTACTAACTTAAAAGGTACAGTTACTATAGGTGATGCATCATCTGACTTGATAAGTGTAAATGGAAGATTTAATACCGACTTACTGCCAAGCACAGACAATGCAATCAATATCGGACAAGGTGGTGGAACACCATTACGTATCAACACTGTCCATGCTGTAACGTTTAGTGGTACAGCAACAACAGCTCGTTATGCTGACTTAGCAGAAAAATATCTAGCAGATGCAGCATATGAGCCAGGAACAGTTCTTGTATTAGGCGGTGATGCAGAAGTCACAACAACAAAAACTAAAGGCGACAAACGTGTAGCAGGTGTTGTTTCAACAAATCCAGCATACCTAATGAATTCAGAACTAGAAGGCGACAATGTAGTTGAAGTTGCACTTGCTGGTAGGGTTCCATGTAAGGTCTTTGGCACAGTTGCTAAGGGAGATATCCTAGTAGCAAGTGCAGTTCCAGGATATGCTATGGTTGATAATAATCCGGGTGTAGCATCAGTGCTAGGTAAAGCAGTTGAAGAAAAACTAGACAGTGGCAAAGGCGTCATTGAAATCGTAGTAGGAAGAGCATAATGGCAAAATTAACAGTTAATATTGGTAGTTCAGAAAACAAGGGCGATGGCGATCCAATACGTACAGCCTTTGATAAGATTAACAAAAACTTTAGCGAACTGTATGCAGGGAACTTTGCTGATCCAGAAAACATCGGAGTTACTTTTAAACCAGATGCGGATGGAAGTCAAGATTTAGGCAGTGCCGATAGACAATGGGGCGAACTACATGTCAAAGACTTTGTCTATATTGGCGGAGTTAGACTAAGTGTTGATGCAGCAGGCAATTTAGTTATTGGCGGAGGCGTCCTTGCTATACAAGACGTACAAGGTGACATTTTTGCAGACGATAGTACCAAAGTATTTGACAGTGCAACTGGAACATTTACTGCTAAATTTGAAGGACAGTTTAATGGTACATTTGCTGCCGATGATTCGACTATACTTATTGACGGTGTAAATGGAACTATTCCAGGGTATGTAAGTGTGGCAACTTTAAAATCAGTAGCTGCGGCAAGTGCAGACTTTACAGACTTCCAAGCAAGAATTGCAGCATTATAAAGCGACAGATAAATATAGTATAATAGGATTTAGAGAATGGCAAATAGATTTCCACTAATAGTTGATACAGACGACAGTAATAAAATTAAAGAACTTCCAACCGGAGACAACTTAGATATTACTGGCGGAGGGATTACTGGCGCAAGTTTTATATCTACAGATCAACTAGTAGTAGATGGACAAACTATAACACCATTTACAGGTAGCTGGAACGATTTAACAGATAAGCCTGTTATCCCTGCAGATGTTGTACAACTTGCAGATTCAACTAACTTGTTAGATCATTTTAGCGGAAGCTGGAATGACTTATCAGATAAGCCTGTTATCTTTAGTGGTGATTATAACGATTTAACAAACAAGCCTGTTGTGCCAACAGATGTTAATCAACTAGGTGATGTTGATAATTTGTTAAACACAGTTACTATTATTGACTGGCCCGATATAACTAGCAAACCTACTACAATATCCGGATTTGGAATTACAGACGCATACACTCAAACAGAAACTGATACTTTACTAGATAATAAAGTTGATAAAAACAGTACGTTTATTGGAGATATGCGAGGAAGTATAATAGGAGAAGACAGTACAATTATTGTCGATTCTACCAGTAGAACTATAAGTGCAAGTTCTATTACAGCTGATTTATTTACAGGCAAATTGGATGGAAACATAGAAGGTTATGTGTATGGCACAGACGGAACAACAATTCTAGTTGATGGTAATACAAATTCTGTGCCATGGGATATTTTGCAAAAAACGTCTCCTATAAAAGCATTTGGCATCATTCAAGCCAACTCTGGCGGAACACCGACACTAGATGGTGAATACAATCTTGCAAGTGTGGTTCGTGATAGCACAGGAGTTTATACAATAAGTTTTGATACAGACGTAGGTGGAACCTATTTGGTACAGGTAACTGCTAGAACAACAACAGCAGGTAATGCGCTTTCAGCATTAGCATTTACAACTTCGTTGAGTAGTTTTGTTGTTAAAACTTTCAATGCTGGCGGTGCCTTAAACAACAATGTGTCATTTGCAGTAACAGTAATAGGACTAGGATAACATGGCAATACGAGTAATAAACATAGGATCAATTGCAAACGACGGTACAGGTGATGATCTTCGCACAGCGTTTGATAAAATAAATGACAACTTTGAAGAATTAGATACAAGATTTCCTGCTGCAACAACCGGAGTAAATTTAGGTGCCATAGGCGAAGGTTTGTTTGTAAGTGCAGAAAACAGTGTTTTAAGTTTTAAAAAAATTGTAGCAGGAAATAATGTATCGCTTGCCAGTGCTGCTGAAAACGTTACTATCAGTGCAACTGGAGGATTAGATACACTCTTAGTTGTAAGTGATGGTGGAAGTGTAACAGTTGAACGTGGTCAATCAATGGCTATTAATGGCGGCTTAGGAATAGTAACTTCTGCTTCAGGTCAAAACATAATTGTTGATGCATCTGACGGTGTGCTTGCCGCAGACGGAAATCCTACTTTAAGTGCTACCCTTGATGCTGATAACAATAATATTGTAAATGCTGGACAGATTACAGCAACACAATTTAATGGTCCTTTAGAAGGATTAGTGTATGGCATAGACATACGAACTATTTCAGGATTTTACGAAGATTTCGACTTTGGAGAAATTATCGTTCCTAATTACACATCAATTATTGAATGGCTTCAACGTGAAGTAGATGTTGATTTTGGTACATTTATTGCGCCAGGATTAGTGTTTGGAACTGTGGATGGAGGAACGTTTGTATAAGTTTTTCCGATAAATATATTAAACAGGATTTACTTAATGGCAAACTTTTGGACACAACCTTCTAGAACAAAATTAGCAATACTGCAAGAAACTGTCACAACTACGGTTAATTTGCCGTTGTCAGAACCTACTGCAACAACACAAGTTATAAGTGGCAATTTGCCAGCAGGCATGCGTCTAAGAAATAATATCATAGAAGGCACTCCTTATGAAGTTGCAAGGAATACTGATTATACTTTTGTAGTACGAGCTACTTACAACAACCAAATAAGCGACAGAACTTACATAATAGAAGTACAGGGTGCAGATGAACCTGTATGGGAAACTGATGAGGGTCTATTACCTATAGGTAGTAATAACACTTATTATATTTTAGATAGCGCACCAGTAGATTTTCAGTTAGTTGCAATTGACACAGATACAGCAGCAGGACAAGAACTAGAATATTATATAGGAAGTAAAGACGGAACACTGCCTCCAGGTATATCACTTACCTCAGATGGAAGATTAGTAGGCATTGTAGATCCTATTCTTGCTATTGATAAACGTACTGGCCAAGGCGCTTATGACACAGCAGCTTTTGATTCAGACAATAACCCTTACGATTTTGGTATTAAACCGTCTAATGGTTTTGACAGTTTCTTTTATGACGCTACCATTTATGATCTTAGCATACCTTCACGTAGTCCAAAAAAATTAAATAGATACTACGAATTTACAGTAAGTGTTAGTGACGGTGATACTATTGCTAGACGAACATTTAGAATTTTTGTCGTAGGAGATGATTTCCTACGTGTAGATAACACCATCATGCAAGTTGGAACTGGTGTATTTACAGCAGACAACACTCACATCAGAACACCAATTTGGCTGACACCTAGAAACTTTGGTTACAGAAGAGCTAACAATTATGTTACTCTTTATCTCGATATTATAGATCCAAATACTTTGTCAGGTGTTGTTTCCTATACACTTAAAACAGTTAATGATGACGGTACTCCTAGTGTTCTTCCTGAGGGTATGGTACTAGATGCTACTACAGGAGAAATAGCAGGTAGAGTTCCATATCAACCTAGTATCAATAGAGAGTACAAATTTACAGTTACAGCAACAAGATACGGTCCAACAAGTACTTCTGAGTTTGTTACCATTAGATTGTTAGAAGATGCACAGGTAGGATCTTCTAGAATAAAAATTGTTAAAAACCCTGATTTAGATTTACTTGTAGGGAAAAATGTAAATCTTGGTAATAAGTCTTATACTATAATAGATGTTGATAGCAGAGATTTTGCTTTTGATGTAATTACGGTAGGTGAGCCTTTAGACATAGTGATATATGATAGTGCTATTGCACCATCTAGTTCATTAAATATTTTCAAGATAGGAGAACCTTTCCTTGAAAATTTAATTGGACAAAGTTTTCAAGTAGGCGCTCAAAATATAACTATTACATCTGCTGATTACAGATACAAATATTATAGAGCAAGAACACCGCATACATCAAAAACATTTACTGGTGATATAGGAAGAAATTTATGGGACGAAATACCTGCACCTTCAGACACAACAGGTATTAATGTTTGGAGTTCGGATGTAAGTTATAATGTAGATACTGTTGTAAAACATAATCCTGATAGATATGAAACAATAGGAATTGAAACTCCTACTAGTGTTAATCTATATGCAGGCACTAGTGCAGAGGTAGGACTTCCTGGAGGGCTTGTTGCAATAGCTAAGAAAGATGAAACTTACACTATACAAGTTGTTGATGGATTACAAAATGAAACAGCAGCAAGCACAAAAACTTTTACCGTTACATTGTTGGGTGATGTAGATAGTAAAATTACATTTACAACACCAAGTGATTTAGGTAACATTAGTGCAAATTATATTTCAACACTAATAGTTGAAGCAACATCTACGGTGCCTAACACCCGTATGTTATACAGTTTAACAGATGGACGTCTTCCTCCTGGTTTGAGTCTAGCATTTGATGGTTCTATATCTGGACAGGTTAATCAATTTGGTAGTGCAACAACAATAGGTATGACGACTTTCGATACAACAGGATTCACACTGGATGGAAATTCAACTAGCATAGATCGAAAGTTTATCTTTACAGTTCGGGCTCAAGACCAATTTGGGTACAGTGCGCAAGAAAAAGAATTTTCAATTACTGTAAGTGATCCTGATAATAAGTTGTACAGTAATCTATTTGTAAAACCATTTATGAAAAGAGAGTTACGCAGTGTATTCAACACATTCATTAGTGACCCTGATATATTTGACCCGGATTATATTTATAGACCTTACGACAGAAATTTTGGTTTGCAAAAAGAATTAAAGATGCTAGTGTATGCAGGATTAGAAACTAAAGAAGTAAATGAATATGTTGCAGCCGCAGCAAAGTATCATAAAAGGAAAAAATTTAAACTAGGTCAAATAAAAACAGCAGTGGCAAAAACTCCAGGAACTAATGATGTTGTTTATGAAGTGGTTTATATAGAAGTTAAAGACCCGTATGATCCTGTTAAAGGAGAAACTAGGAAAAGCTATAGAATTAAAACTAACAATAAAATCAAAGCAGACAACTCGCAGTCTGGTGTAGAGGCGGTAGAAACAGTTGTTATTTCAATTCCTGGTAGGAACGGAGATATAGGAACTCCGGTATCACAAGGTAGAATACAAGTACAATTACGTTCTGGCCTAGTGCAAACAGGGGAAAATAATACTGTTACAATTACACTTAGAGATTTAACACAAGTTGTAGTCAATTCAATTATATCTATAACATCTCCTGATTTAACAGCACCATGGTCATTTAAACCAGATGTTACCAATACTATCAAAGCAGACACTGATGCTATAGACACAAGTTTTTCAAAAGATGACAAACGCTATATTGCAAACATAGACAATATGAGAGACAGTCTTTTTGATGTAGGTATCACAGAGTACGAATTTTTACCACTGTGGATGAGATCAAATCAAGAAGAAACATTGCAAGAACTGGGATATGTTACAGCAATACCGCTATGTTATTGCAAGCCTGGCACATCTAAAATCATACAAAATGCAATAAAATTTACAGAATTTGATTTTACACAGTTTAATTTTGATATAGATAGATATATAATAGATAACACACTTGGTAACAGTGACGAACAATATATTTTGTTCGCTAATTATCAATTCAATGTTTAACACAGATAAATACTTTTAGGAGAGTATAAAAAATGGCAAGTGAAATAAACTCAGCTGATATTAATGAAGCATACCCTGTAGCAGGGCAAGACAATGACTCGCAAGGGTTTAGAGATAATTTTAAGTTAATCAAAAATGGATTGGCAACAGCCTCAAGCGAAATTACTGATCTTCAAACTAACACTGTAAAATTAAATGCTACAAATGATTTTAATGGCAATATTATCAGTGAAGCAAACTTCATTAAAAATACAGAAGAAGTTTATGTGTCGGATGAAATTGGTAGCTCTCAAGATATTAGCTGGGAAAACGGTCACTATCAAATTATCACAGTTGGAGCAGATGTTACACTAACCTTAACAGGCTGGCCAACAAGTGGTGTTTTAGGTAAAATGCGTTTGTTACTAAAGCGTGATACTTCTGTTAGATCAGTTACATTTGGTGTAGGAGCAGGTACATTAAAAGTTAATACAGCTTGGCCGTCTAGTAACGCAACTGTTTCAATATCAGGACAACAAGATCCTACAATAATTGATTTTTGGACTAGCGATGGCGGATTAACTGTTTATGGACAATTCTTTGATCTATTTAATGAACCAAGTTAATAATGTTTAATCCTTTAGTTGATAATTTTAACGAACTTTCAGATAACGAAATTGAACTTAAAATAAGCGAGCTTTCTCGTAAATATTTTATTAGTAAAAATCCTCAGGTACAACAACAAATTTCTGTCATGCTAGACATGTTCAAGGAAGAAATGCACCTTCGCCGTGCATTGCAAAAACAAAAACAACTCGAACAGCTCGAAAATGGCGAAAATGATCTTGACAATTTAATCAAGATCAGTTAATATACGTAGATGCTAATGAAAACAGATTCTTTAGGAATACCACGATTCTCTAACCGCGATTTAATCGATATGATCTATTCAGGTTATGCGGATAAAGTTCATGTGGTGTTGTGCGATGCAAACGATGATATAGATAAATTCAATGCCGCGATGGAAGAACAAGGCTTTGACAAACTACAGAAATATATCCCACTAGATGTAGATCAAAAGACTTTTGACGGTGTATGTCAAGGTGAATGGTTTATGCCTGATGAATATAAGAATTTAGATATCGCTCAATGGTTGTATGCTAAGGTTATGGAAAACTTACAAACAACACAACCTTGCTTGCAATCCAAAGAATGGATACGAGCAAAAGAAGAATTAGATGAATTTCTAAATCGTGATATGGGAAACTTGTTACGCTATATGATTTATCTTGTGGATTTTATGCGTGAGAACGACATTGTATGGGGTGTAGGACGTGGATCAAGTGTAGCAAGTTATGTGCTGTATTTGATCGGTGTGCATCGTATTAACTCAATCCAGTATGGCCTGGATTGGCGAGAGTTCTTGAGATAAGTACTAATATAATTTTAGGAGAAAAATTATGCCAATGAAACAAACAGGACGTAAAGTCTATAAAAGTATGCAAGGTAAAACCCTTGATATGGATCTACTCCGTCAGCGTAACGAGCTAACACCGGCAGTAGGTAATGCAAAAGTAAATGCACGAGGCGACGAACTCGGCCCAGGCGGCAAAATTATTCGTAAAAAAGAAGAAGTATTAAAAGATTATTACACTAACAGTAGCACAATGCCTGATGAAATACCAGTTAGAAAGCAACAGCAAAAAGATTTAACTGACGATTGGGTTGAGCCAGTAAAAACTAAATCATCTAATAAAAATGCAGAACCAGAATGGGTAGAGGATGCAGACGGCAACTTTGTAGCGAAAGGTGAATAATGATAAACTACGATGAGCTTTCAAAAGGTAAAAAAGGTTACCAAAGTACAGTAAAGGCACAATCAATTCGTCCTATTAATAATAGGGTAATTGTTACTGACATGCACTTCGGTGAGCAAACCACGCAAGGCGGAATAATACTTACAAGCGATGATGGCAAAGATCGTGGAATTAAACCACGCTGGGGTAAAGTATTTGCGAAAGGACCTGAAAATGATGATCCTTACAACGAAGGCGATTGGATACTTGTAGAGCATGGTAGATGGACACGAGGATTTGATGTTGAGCTTGAAGGATTCGAAGAAGCAAAAACTATGCGCATGGTAGAAGCCGAAAGTATTTTAATGTGGTCTGATGAAGAACCACAGGATATGCTTTGGGGAGACAAAGAAGGGGCCGGTCCTTCAGAATCAATTAATCCAGAAAATTTTGTAAGAGCATAAGAGGAAAGAATGACAAACCCATTTAAAGACATTGACACGTTTGGTTCTGCGTGTGATCAAGAACCGAGTGAAGCAAACTATAAAATGTATCTTAGTTTGATCAAAGAAGAATACGAAGAACTACAAGAAGCAGTCGAAGCAAATGACACTGTAGAACAACTTGATGCACTTGTTGATATTCTTGTTGTAACTATGGGTGCTATTCGTGCAGGCGGTTTTAATGGAGAAGGTGCGTGGAAAGAAGTAATGGATACGAACTTTGCAAAGATCGACCCAGAGACAGGCAAAGTACGCAAGAGAGAAGACGGCAAGGTATTGAAACCAGAAGGTTGGAAGGCACCACAATTAGCACAGTTCATCAAATAAATTGGCCAGAGTTTTGGTTACCTCCAATTAATCTTTGGACAGTTCCCCAAAAATAATACTTGACTCCTATCAGTTTATACGTTATAATATGTAATAAATTGTTAGGAGTTTTTCTTTGGCTACACACGGCATGATTGATTTAGAGACACTAGGCGTAGAGCCTGACAGTGTTGTTATGACTCTAGGTGCTATTAAGTTTGATCCATTTAGTGATGCAGAGCCTCACACGCCATTATATTTGCGTGGAGATGTAGAAGAACAAAGCGAACAGTATGGGCGTTCAATTGACGACAATACTCTTGCTTGGTGGGCGACACAACCGCAAGCAATCCAGGACGAAGCATTTGGTGATCATAGCGATCGTGTAACTGTACAAGAAATGTTGCGTCAATTAAACAAATGGAGTGTAGGTTTAGATTATATTTGGTGCCAAGGTCCTACGTTTGATTTTGTAATATTACAAAGTTTATATAAGGACGCTGAGAAACCTGTACCGTGGAACTATTGGCAGATACGAGATAGTAGAACACTATTTGCTATGATGCCTCAGGATCCGCGAAAAGCAATACAAGAAGAACTACATAATGCATTAGCAGATTGTTATTATCAAGCAAAATGCGTACAACAATCATATAAACACTTTGGAGTAAAGGCACGATAATGAAAGACTTATGGGTAGAAAAATACCGTCCTAAAACAGTAGATGGTTATGTGTTTCGAGATGAAGCACAAAAAGCACAAGTGAAAACTTGGATTAAAGACAAGACTATTCCACACTTGTTGTTTAGTGGCAATGCTGGTATTGGTAAAACAACACTTGCAAAACTGTTGTTCAACGAACTAGATGTTAATGATTTAGACATACTAGAGATTAACGCAAGTCGAACAAACTCAGTAGATGATGTTCGTGATAAAATTGTAAATTTTGTCCAAATGATTCCATTTGGTGATTTTAAGGTTGTATTATTAGATGAAGCTGACTATCTTAGTCCAAACGCTCAAGCGGCTTTGCGCGGTGTTATGGAAGAATATCACACTACTGCTCGTTTTATTCTTACTTGTAACTATCCTAACAGAATTATTCCTGCTATCCACTCAAGGTGCCAAGGGTTCCATATTGCAAAAATTGACCAAACAGAATTTACAGCCCGTGTGGCTGAAATCCTCATCACTGAAGGAGTGACTCCAGACTTGGATGTCTTAGATACATACGTAAAGGCTACCTACCCAGATTTGCGTAAGTGTATCAACACCGTACAAATGAATAGTGTTGATGGTGTGTTGAATAAGCCTAACGAAGGTGATACAGGCGAGAGTGACTGGAAGCTGGACATGGTCGAACTGTTCAAAGCAGGTAAGATTCAAGAAGCACGTAAATTACTTTGTGGTGCTATTCGTCCAGAAGAAATGGAAGAAGTGTATCGTTGGTTGTATGACAATATCGAATTGTTTCCGGATCCAGACCAAGCGGTGCTAATTATTAAACAAGGACTAGTTGATCATACCTTAGTTGTAGATCCGGAGATTAACTTAGCCGCAGTATTAATCAAATTAGCGAGGTTACAGTGACATATCTAGTTGTAGATAATTGCATTAAATGCAAACACATGGATTGTGTTGAAGTATGCCCAGTAGATTGTTTTTATGAAGGTGAAAACATGTTAGTAATCAATCCCGACGAGTGTATTGATTGCGGAGTATGTGAGCCCGAATGTCCTGCTGATGCTATACTTCAAGACACATCTTTTTCTAATCAAGCCGAAGCAATAAGGTGGGAAGAAATTAATAGAGAGTATAGTGCCTTATGGCCTAATATTACAATTAAAAGAGAGGCGCCGTCAGATGCAGAAGAATGGAATGGTGTGCCAGATAAGTTTGAAACACATTTTAGCAAAAACCCTGGAAAGGGCGATTAATGATAAAAGTTTATGACGATGTTCTTCCTAAAAAAATTGTACAGGATCTAGAACATCTTTTTTCTAACACACCTGTCAAATTTGTTTTTGCTCCAGGAACGGTGGATCAAGATCAAGTAGAAGGAATCACTGAACATAAAAACATTGTGGATACTCCGCAAATTGTTCATATGGTGTATGGTGGTAACAGAGCAGAAAGTGAATATTGGCCTGATATAAAATCATTACTTTATTTTATTGAAGACAGGGTAGGTATTGACATAATAGGTATAGACAGGGTGAAAGCAAATGTTTTAACTCCGCATCCTAAAGCACACAAAAATAGTTTTAATATGCCACACACAGACAGGTATGTTGATCATCAAGGTCTTAATTGGTATAGCCTTGTATATTACATAAATGATTCAGATGGCGATACATTTCTTTTTGAACAATATGCAGGAGAAACATTAGATGCTGATAGAATAGCAAAGAGAGTACCTCCTAGAAAAGGATCTTTTGTTATTTTTGACAGTACAAGATGGCATGCAAGTAGTAATCCATCTAAAGGACATAGAATGATTTTAAATTTTGTTTTAGCAACGAAGGAGAAAATAATTGAAAGTTAAGCTAATATCATATTCACAACCTTCTGAAGAATTCATGGAAGAAGGTGTTACTAATGCACAAGAACTAATTGCATTTTGTGCAAGGGTAAGCAATCCTTCAAATCAAATGAACAAAGAAACTAGTGAAAAATTAATCAAGTACCTAATCAAACACGCACACTGGTCACCATTAGAAATGGTTAGTGCTTGTTTAGAAATCGATACCACTCGTGACATCGCACATCAAATTGTGCGTCATCGTAGTTTCAGTTTCCAAGAGTTTAGTCAGCGTTATGCTAATCCAGAAGATATGGGAGACCAATTTGTCATCCGTGAAGCTAGGATGCAGGACGAAAAGAATCGTCAAAATTCTATTGAAACAGATGATGAAAGATTACAAGCATTTTGGGAAAACTATCAGCGTGGTGTTATTGAAGCAGCAAAAAATGCATACGATTGGGCAATTCAAAATGGAATAGCAAAAGAACAAGCTCGTGCAGTATTACCAGAAGGCTGTACTAAAACTCGGTTATATATGAATGGCACTTTACGTTCATGGGTGCATTACATTGAACTACGTGGTGCTAACGGCACACAAAAAGAGCATATGGAAATTGCTCATGCCTGTGCCAAAGTAATTGCAGAAATCTTTCCATTAGCGAAGGATCTTGTTAGTGAAGTCTAAGTTTATAGATGCTTATATGGATGTAGCAGAGCGGTTTGCACAACTTAGTTCTGCTACACGATTACAAGTTGGTGCGATTGTTGTAAAGGATGATCGCATTATCTCTATTGGCTACAATGGTATGCCTAGTGGTTGGGATAATGTGTGCGAACACGAAGGAAAAACTAAACCAGAAGTTTTACATGCCGAGTCTAACGCAATCGCTAAACTAGCACGTTCGCCCGAAAGCGGCGATGGTGCAACTATTTTTATTACCCATGCACCTTGCATCGACTGTGCTAAACTGATTTATCAGAGTGGCATAAGAGATGTTTATTATGCCCAGTCATACAGATCTAAAGACGGGTTAGATTTTTTAGAAAAATCTGGTATATCTGTTAATAAGGTAGAAAGGGGCTAATTGCCCCTTGCATTATTCGTCCCCATATACCTGGAGTACTTCTTTTACCGCTTCATGGCGCTCAATATCTCCTTGTGCGAAATAAACTATATCAAGTCTGGATGCTCTTCCTGTTTCTAGCAATTTAACAAAGTCAATTAGACCATTGTCTTTTAATCTATCTGCTTGTGCTAGGTCTCCAGTAACAGCCATTTGACTGCCTTCGCCTAATCTAGTTAATAGCATTTTCATTTGATTAGGTGTAGCATTTTGCATTTCGTCTGCTAGAATAAAAGCATTTTTAAAGGTGCGTCCTCGCATGAAAGCAAGTGGTGCTATTTCAATAATACCTTCTTCTATCATGCCTTCTATTTGTCTTGCGTCAAAATATTCTCTTAACACATCAAAAATAGGTCTTGTCCAAGGCGCCATTTTTTGTTCTAATGTGCCTGGTAGGAACCCAAGATCCTCATCAACCGATACTGCTGGTCGTGTAACAATAATTTTATCAATTTCTCCTTGTTTAAAGAGTTTGACTGCTACTTGAACTGCCAACAGAGTTTTACCTGTTCCTGCCGGCCCGATGCCAAAGACTATATCTTTCGACGGGTCTAACAGTTTGCATATGTAGTTTTCTTGATTAATGTTACGGGGAATTATAGTTACTTGTTTTTGTTTTTGAAATGTGTTTATATTAACAACGTTGTTGTTAAACTGTTGCTGCCTAGCAGCTTTTCTTTTTGCACCCATTAAGTCCTCCTTATGGAATGTATGGAAGTATGCAGGGTAGTGTGCTTTGTTGTAAAGCATTTGCCCTACAAAGTATTTACCAAGTTGGTCAGAAATTAAAATACAAACATATCCTTTTGATACGATAAATAAGTATAGCAAGAAATAGGACAGCAAAATGCATGATATTCAAGATGTAATCAAGAACATAGATAACATTTACAATAGTAATACAGGTTTTGAAATTTTAAAAGATTTTGAACGTGTTATCGACGAACTCGATTTGTATGTTTATAAGAATTGGGAAGATGGCGAACTAATGTCAGGACCTGATATAAGCAGACATTGGGTTACTTGTTCTTTTATGTGGCCTAGAGCTGATATGCCAGATCCAATGGGCGGCAAACGTTTATTAGATTATGACTGTAAAGTTAGTTATAAAAGAGACTACATAACAAAACCAAGAAAAATCCGTAAGCCGGATGACGTGCGTCTTGGAACTAAAAAAGGAAAACTTGATAGACATGCAATTTGGGTAGTTGAAATTCAAATGCCTAAAAAATTAATGGCAGATATTTATGGCGGCTATAACGAAGTAATAAAATACGAAGAGCCTGCCACACAAGAACAAACTCCAGATATGCAAGCACAACCAGCTGATATGGCTGCAATGCCACCAGGTGGAGCAGCACCTGCACCAGCACCTGAAGGTGGTGAAGTTGGTGCAGCTGATTTAGGAACAATTTAATATGGGACTCAGAAACGAAGATCTTAAAGATATGATTGACCACATTTTTGAAATTGATTCGTTCGCTTCAAAAATGGGAGACGACAAAGATATTGTTACACTAAGTTTCAGCATTAGATCAAAAGATCCTGCAGACGATTTGGTTAGTTTTATAGAAAAAGGTTATCCATTTGTACTAGATAGTGATGTAACATCAGGCGAACAAAGTGACGGCACATATAAAGTGTTTGTCGAAATGGAAAGAACCAAAGAAGTGCCAGAGCAAATTATGGAACTAATTGATGGCATTTCAAAACTATCAGGTAAAGACGATTTTAAATTTCGTTACTATAAAAACTTTAGATCAGTGCCGTGCAGTTTAGATGCACTATCAGCTTCAATTCCGGCTGACCCTGATCAATATGGCATAAAAACTAATGAATCTAAATTAGAAAACTATAAAAACTTCTTTAATAAAAGTTATGTGGATTCAATCGTCATGGAAGACGAAATACTTAGAATTCAGAAGAAGTATGCAGATCCTGTTTATTTCAAATTCATTGATGTTGGAGATAAACATGATGTTCTTGATAGTATAAAAGAAACTATCAATGTAAATGATTTTTCAGAAATCATTTTTCTTTCAAAGTACATAGGCGACTATAACATTACTAAATATGGTAATAAGCTAACTCTAGAGAACGAAGAAAAGTTGCTTGTTCTCGAAAGAATTGTAACATAAGGAATTAGACAATGCTCACAGCAGATCAATTTGGGGAATTATTTCCTCGTTGTAAAGATCCAGAAGGCTGGGTTGATGCAATGAACGAAGTATTTCCAGAATATGAAATAAACACGCCTAAGCGAATTGCTGCATTTATTGCGCAGTGCGGGCATGAATCAGGTGGATGGAGAACATTCTCTGAAAATTTAAATTATAGTGCAAAAGCACTTGACGCAGTTTTTGGCAAGTACTTTGTACGTGCAGGAAGGGACGCAGAAGAATATGCTAGACAACCAGAAAAAATTGCAAATGTCGTGTATGCTAATAGGATGGATAACGGTGACACTGACAGTGGGGATGGTTGGCGCTATCGCGGCCGTGGTCCTATTCAGCTAACTGGTAAGGCAAACTACACTGCTTTCTCAGAAGATATGGATGTAGATGCAGTTGATGATCCAGATCAAGTTTCAGATGATAAGAAAATTGCACTAATGAGTGCTATTTGGTTCTGGAATAAAAATGGACTAAACCGTTATGCAGACAGTAGCGATATTAAAACAATGACCAAACGCATCAATGGCGGATACATTGGACTAGAAGATCGCATACATCATTGGAAAGTTGCACTTGCTGCAATGGGAGAAATGCACGACGACTTGCATGAATCAGACGATGAAGATGATTCATTTGATCTTGATGATATTGGTGTGTTACGCAAAGGTGCAAAAGGCGAAGGTGTTAAATTAATGCAAGAAGCACTTGGTATTAGTGCAGATGGCGACTTTGGCCCTGGTACAGAAAGAGCATTAAAAGAATGGCAAGCCGCAAATGGGCTTGTAGCAGACGGTATTGCCGGACCTGCAACACTTGGCGAACTATTGGGATAACTATTAGTATGTTTAGTTCAATAAGAATTGCTATTGTTTTAACACTACTTGCTGCCGCAGGTGGCGGCTACATGTATGTTAAGAAATTACAAAGCGATTTAGATACTGCTAGAGCAAATGTTGCAAAGATGGAAATCGCTGTACAAACTAGCGAACAAAGTCTTAAACTTGAAAGAGCAGAATCTGCAAGACTTGGAGAACTAAACAGTCAGTTAAGTGCTGACCTACAAAAAGCAGAGCAGTACGGAGATGAACTTCGTTCTACTCTGCAAAAACATAACCTTACACACTTGGCTAATAAAAAGCCAGGTTTGATACAAAAGAGAATGCAAAATGCGACTGATAAACTATGGGATGATCTTGAGTCTATCACTGCTCCTTCTACAGGGGTGCAGCCTACTGACTCCGGAACCACAGATAGTAACAGTAACTAATACAGTAAAAACCACTGTACCAATAGTTGCTCACCCTAAAGGCGTTCAATTGAACGATGTTAAAATCTATGTGGTTTCAAAAGAGAATTACGATGAGTTTATAAAAGACTTTGAAGCAAAAAATGGCGGCGATGCTTACATTGCGATCTCTGTAAAAGACTACGAAAACCTTTCTTTAAACTTTGCTGAACTACGTAGGTATATAGAACAGCAAAAGCAAATCATTCTTTACTACGAAGAAGCAGTAAAGCCAGAAGAAAAAACTCCAGAATCTAAATAAATACACATAGTAAAACATAGGGGTTATTATGTGGGAAATGATACAACAGATGGCGGGAGACCGTCTTTGGATCTACACTAGTATTGCAGGGTCATTACTAGGTGCGGCGTTTTTGTTCTGGTTCAAAGATACAAAAATGGCAATATGGGCAGTAAGCAAGTTTGATCGTACATTAGAGTATCTAGCAATACGCTGGGGTTGGACTTGGCTCCAAAACGATCCAAATGCTTGGCGTGTAAAGTATCCTAAGATAACTTCAAAGATAGATGAGCTAGAAGCTCGTATTGCTAAACTAGAGGGGAA
>Ga0255772_10000545_pt1 | contig 37236 bp, 30 predicted proteins | sample 071ome_34_FD_179970 | JGI IMG/M metagenome (GOLD analysis project Ga0255772, IMG submission 179970) | Coastal salt marsh microbial communities from the Groves Creek Marsh, Skidaway Island, Georgia - 071411BT metaG (version 2) | ecosystem: Environmental > Aquatic > Marine > Intertidal zone >...
CAGAATCTTTAATATTTTTTGCTAACTTTAGAGGAGTTTGACCACCAAGTTGAATAATTACTGAATCAGGCTGCTCTCGTTCAAGAACCGCCTTCACTTCAACCCAGGATAGTGGTTCGAAATATAGCTTGTCAGCAGTGTCGTAATCTGTTGAAACTGTTTCCGGGTTTGAGTTAATCATGATTGCTTCGTAATTATTTTCTTTTAAAGATTGAATGCCGTGTACGCAGCAATAATCAAATTCAATTCCTTGCCCTATTCTGTTTGGTCCTGAACCAATGACAACAACTTTTTTATTTTTAGTGGTTAAATCATCATTCGATACACCGAAGGTTGAATATAGATATGGAGTTTTTGATAAAAATTCAGCAGAACATGTATCCACTAATTTATAGACTCTGTTTTTTTCCAACTCTTCTTTAATCTCTAAAGAATCTAAATCCTCGTTTGTCCATCCAAGCATTTTCAATATTGAACTTGGTGTTGATTCGGGTGTAACATTAAAACTTTTTTCTATCTCATTTAAGAACCAAATATCAACTTTTGAAAGTTTAGAGATATCCTCTATCGGCCAATTCCTTCTAATAGCTTCTAATATTGCAAATATTCTTCTCGGTCTTGGTGTCTTAATTTCTTCTTGCAATTCAACTTTAGGTAGATTTATAAATCTATTGTCAATATTTCTTATCCCAGTTTTTCCAATCTCTAAAGAACGTATAGCTTTTGTTAGGCTTTCAGTAAATGTTGATGCAATAGACATTACCTCCCCAACGCTTTGCATTGAAGTTCCTAAAATATCATCAGTTGAAGGAAATTTTGGAAAATCAAACCTAGGGATCTTTACAACAACATAGTCTTGTACAGGTTCAAAACTTGCAGGAGTTGTACCCGTTATATCATTATTTAATTCTGTAAGACTGAACCCTACAGCTAGTAATGCTGCAAACTTTGCAATTGGGAATCCTGTTGCTTTAGAGGCTAATGCAGATGATCTTGAAACTCTAGGATTCATCTCAATAATCCTTCTTTCACCATTTTTTGGGTTTACGGCAAACTGGACATTGCTTCCTCCAGTTGCAATTCCTATTGTGTCTAAACATAACAATGCTTCGTCTCGCATAATTTGATATTCTTTGTCAGACAGAGTTTGAATAGGTGCAACAGTAATAGAATCACCAGTATGAACTCCCATGGGGTCAAAATTCTCAATACCACATACAATTACTCCATTCCCATCACTGTCTCTCATAACTTCTAGCTCATACTCTTTCCACCCGTATACAGATTCCTCTATGAGTACTTCTTGTGTTGGCGATGCAATAAACGCTTCTCGAAGTTTTTTTTCAAGCTCTTCTTCATTGTTTACTAAACTTGTTCCTCCTCCGCCTAATATAAATGAAGGTCTTAGCATCAATGGAAACCCTATTTCCTTGCTAGCTAAAATTCCATCTTCAATTTTTTTTACATATTTTGCTTTTAGTGTTTTTATACCAACTTCTTCCATTGCATTTTTAAACAACCACCTATTTTCAGCTATTTCAATAGAATCCGTAGATGCACCCAAAAGTTTTATATTAAATTTATTAAAAATATTTTTCTTCTCTAACTCCATAGCAAGATTTAATGCAGTTTGACCACCTAAAGTTGGTAATACTGCATCAGGTTTTTCAATTTCAATAATTTTTTCCAAATAATCACATGTTAAAGGTTCGATATATGTTGCATCTGCCATTACTGGGTCGGTCATAATAGTTGCAGGGTTTGAATTTACGAGAATTACCCTATAACCTTCACTTTTTAAAGCTTTTGCAGCTTGTGAACCTGAGTAATCAAACTCGCAAGCTTGACCAATTACAATTGGGCCAGAACCAATAATCAAAATACTTTTTATATTTTTATTTTTTGGCATAATTATTTTCCATCATTTTTACAAAAGGTTCAAATAGTTGAAGTCCATCTGAGGTACCTGGTCCAGATTCAGGATGAAATTGGACTGAATAAGCCATAGAATCCCAAATACTTAAACCCTCATTGCTTCCATCGTTAAGATTTACTGCATAATTTTCAATTTTGCCAAATTCTTTATGAATTATTTCAGAGTTAATATCCTCTACTGCAAACCCATGATTTTGAGATGTTATAAGAGCTTTTTTGACACCTTTAATTCCAACAGGATGATTAGAACCATGATGTCCAAACTCCAACTTCCTAACTTGCAAACCACATGCAAGTCCTAATATCTGGTGGCCTAGACAGATACCAAAAAGAGGAATTTTTCCGATTAACTCTTTTACTGTAAAAATTACACTAGTCAACGATCTTGGATCGCCTGGACCATTTGAAATTAACACACCCTTTAGATTTAAAGATAATATATTCTCAGCTTGTTCATTAGGCGAAATAGCAACAGAATCAAGGTTAAGGTTTTTTAATACATTTACAATACTTTGCTTGGCACCTAAGTCTATAATTCCAACTTTTCCATTGGTTTCATTTCCTAATTTAAGATTTCCAGCAGTAAGTGCAGAATTGTCACCAATAATATTTTGTGACTTTTCAAGTAGTTGAAGAAGGAATTCTTTGTCAATATCTTGACCTATAGCATACATAGCAGAACCGTTGTCTCTTAAATGAGTTGTGATATTTCTAACATCAAATCCTCCACTGAATGGAATTTCATATTCACTTAACCAGTTTGTAATTGAATTTTCTGATCTCCATGAAGATGGCTTGTGAGTGAATGAGTTACCGATAGCTGCTTGTACTTTTGGCTTGTTAGATTCAAAATCAAGCTTTGACATTCCATAGTTTCCAATATGAGAAGATGTAAATGTGATAATTTGGTTAATATATGAAGGGTCGCTTAAAATCTCTACAAATCCAGTCATTGCAGTATTAAAAATTAATTCCCCAGTAGTCGGCTGAAAGTCATTAAAAGACCATCCTGTAAATTCATCTCCATTTTTATTTATTAATAAAGTTTTTTTATACATACAATTCTTCTTTCATGACACTGACTTCAAAATTTTCGAAAGCAGAATTCTTATGAAAAGATTTTGTTTTGTAAACATTATTTTTTTGAATCCAATTGTTGGATTTACTAAGTGCACTGTCGTAACCTAGTTCTTTAAGTATTTTGTTTGGGGTTAATGACATATATAGAGTAAGCTCATCAATCGTAAACAATTCAGAAGATAAAAGTACTGCAAAAGCAGATTCAAGCCCTACGACACCTCTTGCTGATTTTTTAAATCTCACTTCTTTAGTTTCCTTTGCATGAGGTGCATGATCTGTTGCTATTACATCAATAACTCCATTTTTTAGTCCATTTATTAACGCTAATTGATCTTCACTAGTTCTTAAAGGTGGGTACATTTTCAGATTTCCTGTAGCTAGATCAATGTCTGATTGATTTTTTAACAAATGATGTGGTGTTACTTCTGCAGTTACTGGTAAATTTTTTTCTTTTGCTATTTTGATTAGCTCAACACTTTTTTTGGATGAAAGGTGCTGGACATGATATCTTGTTTTGTATTTTTCTACAAACTTCAAATCTCTTTCAATAATTTCAAACTCTTCATCTTCATAAATTGGAATTAAGTCAGAAATGTTTTCTCGAGGCGCAATGTCTCCAGGATTTATATGACAATTTTTTTCACAATGTTGAAATATTGCTCCACCAAGTTGTGCGATTTCTTCAAAAGCTTTTTCAGCTAGCTTATTATCTACTAAAGTTTTTCCATCATCAGAAAATATATTTACTCCTTGATTTATAAATTCTTTGAAGTTGACTAATTCTGTGCCATCTAAATTTTTTGTAAGCGCACCTACTCTATGAACTTTAATATCTAAATTTTGATCTAAACTCCTTGCAATTTCTAGGTTCTCAACAGAGTCAATCGGTATCTCAGAATTTGCCATAGCTAAAATTTCTGAGTAACCACCGTATTTCGCTGCTTGATTAATTTCACTAGTTGGAAAATTATTTTTATCAGGAAACCTTGTATGAGTGTGAAGATCTATAAAATTAGGAAGATTTATCATATTTCTCCATATGCAAACTGATAACTAACCACTCTTGTTTTTGTCGCAAGTTTTAACTGTTCTTTATAAATAAATCTATTATTTTTCAGTGCTTCTTTGCCTATTTCTATACCTATATTGATTGGCATAGGATGCATTACAATAAAATCTTTTTCTGCAGATTCAAGTATTTCATTATTTAGCTGAAAATTATTTATGAAATTTTCAAAATCAAATCCATCTAAATTTTTTAATCTTTCTTTTTGAATCCTTAAGAGCTCTACTGATCCTGAGTATTTAATAACTTCTTCCCATGAATTAAAGATATGTAAATTATCTAGGTTATCTGGCAACAAATCTTTGCTAGTTAAAACACCAACTTTATAGCCTAATTTTGTTAGTAGTTCTCTTCCTGAAGAAAATACTCTTGAATGCTTTAAATCTCCAACATACGTAATAGGTATTTCATAACTTAATTTACCAAATTTTATGAGCGTACTAATGTCAATCAATGCCTGAGTTGGATGAGAAGAGTTTCCAAAGCCCCCACTAATAACAGAGAAATCCTCAAAATTTTCATAATCTACAATATTGTTTTCTTTTGTTCTAACAACAAGAGTTTCTACTCCCAGGGATTTATAAGTATCTATTTCGTGGTCTAAAATTTCACCTTTTACTCTTGCTGATATAGCATCTTGATTTTCGAGAATTTTTAAACCAAGCAATTGTGCAGCAACGTTAAATGACAGTCTTGTTCTTGTAGAGCTTTCATTAAATTGCAATAAAGTTATGGAATCAATTTGATTTAAAGTTTTTAAATTGATGCTTAAGATGTTTTCAATAATTTTTTCTAAAATTTCTTTTTCAATATTTTTAAAATTAAGCAAATTTTCCACTTATTAACCAACCTCAACTTTATCTTCATCATCTATTTCTTTTAGAAATACGGAAACATACTCTTTTTCATTAGTGGGTATATTTTTACCAACAAATTTAGGTGTAATTGGTAGTTCTCTATGGCCTCTATCCACCAAGCACAAAAGCGATATTTGCTTGGGTCTTCCTGAGAACATAACAGATTCAATAGAAGCTCTTAGTGTTCTGCCTGTATAAATTACATCATCAATTAAAACAACATCTCTATCTTGAGGATTAATAGTTAGATAATTTTTCTCTACTTCTTTTTTGAGATCGTCTCTAAATGGAAGATAGTCGACTGTATCTATGTCATGTTCATAATTTAAATTTTTAAGATTGAAGGAAATTCTTTTTGCAATAAGATCACCTCTTCTTGGAATACCAATTAATAGGGGATTAGAAAATTCGGATTCAGTTATCTCTTTAGAGAGACGGTAAATTACTTTATCTATTTCCAAGATACTACCTTTCGATACTCACAGGTATCATTTAAAGCTCTAGTTATATTACCAAATTATTTTATTAAATATTGTTGTTTATCTATTTTCTCTGAAAAATGGTATTCCTATATTTTTAGGAGCGCCCGTATTACCACTTTTTAGAATTGTAAGAATGACAAGAACTAGAATTGTAATTATATAAGGAGTAATTTTTACGATATAAGGACTTAATTCAAATCCATATGTTTGCAATCGTGGTCCTAAAGCTTCTAAAAATCCAAATAAAACTGCTCCAAATGCAGTTCTGTATGGTTTCCATCCTCCAAAAATAACAAGTGCTAAGGCTATCCACCCTCTCCCTGAAGTCATTCCATCAGTCCAGTAGGGTACATAGCTTAGTGTTAGATAAACACCAGAAAGCCCTGCAAAAGCACCTCCAACACAAGTTGCAATGAATTGAGTTTTAGTAATCTTTAATCCCATGGAGTCAGCAGATTTTAAATCTTCACCAATTGCTTCAAGTCTTCTTCCGAACATAGTTTTCTTTAATATAAATGCGGTAGAGATCATAAATAGAATTGCTAAGTAAAAAATTATATTTTGATTTAAAAATACTTGAAGAATATTTGTAGGTTCATCTATATTAAATAAATTTTCTAACTTAACCTCAAGTTTTTTTCCTACATATTTTTTTCCTATTAGTGAAGACAATGAAATACCAAGAATAGTCAATATTAAACCTGAAACTGTTTGGTCTTGCTTTAATACAACTGTAACGAATGCATGTATAGACGAGAACAAAGCAGCTGAAAAAATACCAACTGTTACGGATAAAAATAAATTTTGTGTATTGATTGCAGTAATGAATCCTGTGACAGCACCTATGGAAATCATTCCTTCTACACCTAAATTTAGTATTCCTGATTTTTCTGTAATGAGTTCTCCTAAAGCTGCAATAAATAATAAGGTTGCTGCTTGTAGTGTGGCATTCAGTAGTCCATATAGCTGTATATCAAACATTTTTACCTTTTTTAATTATTTCATATGAAAAAAAGAATTGAGCAATTAAAGCCCCAAACAGCGTTGTTGCCTGAATTATCTCAGCAATGTATGAACTTACTCCTATTGTTTGGATTACAGATCCTCCAATAGTTAAAGCACCAAACAAGCTTCCAACTAAAAATATTCCAATCGGTCGCATTCCAGTTATTGCAGCAACAATTATTGCAGTGTATCCAAATCCTTGAGAGATTCCTGTAGACACACGATGTGTTTGGCTCAATAATTCTATTGCACCAGCAAGTCCAGCAAAACCTCCTCCTATTAACATTGCAAAAAATGCTTTTTGTTTGGCACTAATTCCTGCATAAATTGCTGTTAATTCAGATCCACCAGCTATTCTCATTTCATAACCAAATACACTTTTGTCTTTTATGTAATAAGCTAAAAAAGTAAAGAGTATACAGATTAAAAATCCAGAACTTAGTTTTCCAACCACAATAGGTAAATAAACAGATTCATCAACATATGCTGCTGCTGGAAAATTTAAAGACGCAGGATCTTTCCAAACTCCATTAATTAAATAAATCGTTATCCCAATGACAATATAATTTGTTAATAGTGTTGTAATAATTTCATTAACGCCAAACAAAACTTTTGTAATAGCTGGAATTAATATGCAAACAGATCCACCTATGAATCCAGATCCAAGAAGCAAGATTATATATAAATTAGGATTTTCAATAGATGTATTTATATATACAAGGTTTAGAGCTATTGCACCCATAAATATTTGACCTTCAGCACCAATATTCCAAAGTTTTACGGAGTTTATTATTGAAATACCTAGACCTGACAATATTAATGGGATAGCTTTGTTTAATGAGTTGCTCAAGCTGTTAATGCTTCCTATTGACAATTTGAGCATTAATGAAAAAACATCAATCGGATTTTTTTCTTGAATAATTAATATTAAAGAACCAACAATTATTGCAATAAAAAAACCAATTAAAAAGGAATAAAATGTAGCTAATTCATTTCTATAAAGCTTCTTAGATAGAATATATCTATTCATTTATTCCTGCCATTGCCAACCCTATAGAGTCAATCGAAGCATTTTCAATTTCTACTTCTTTCATTATTTTTCCTTCATACAAAACTAATATCCTGTCACTTAACTTAAAGAGTTCATCTAAATCTTCGGAGATTAATAAAATAGCTGAGCCCTGATCTCTTTGGTTAATAATAAGTTTATGAATAGAATCTACCGCGCTAACATCTAAGCCTCGAGTTGGTTGGGCAGCGACTATTACATCTGGGTTAGATATTAACTCTCTACCCATTAAAAGTTTTTGCATATTACCACCTGAAAGAGTTGAGATTTCAGCTTTTTCATCAGGTGCTTTAATTGAAAATTGATTAATTAAATCACTTAGATAATTGACCATTTTACCTTTTGAAAGATGAGGACCATAACTGGATTTAAAATATTCTTTTATTGCAGAATTGTCAAGAACAGATACTCCTGGTGCTAGTCCTACACCTAATCTATTTTCAGGTATATAAGAGAGGTTTAGCTTTTTTCTTGACCTGACACCTTTTAGAGAAACGTCTTTTGCATTTATTAAAACCTTTCCTTCAAAACTTCTTTCAATACCACAAATCACATTAGCCAATTCAACTTGTCCATTTCCAGACACACCAGCTATACCTAAAATTTCACCAGACTTAATTGATAATGAAATATCATTTAAAAGTACTTGACCATCATCATTTGAAAGTGAAATATTTTTTGTTTCCAATTTAACTGGACCTTTTGCATTGTTTTTTTTAAAAATAGAGGTTTTTATTTCACCCATCATAAGCTCTATCAGTTCATTATCATCAATATTTTTTGTATCTAGTGATCTTGCAACCATTTTGCCGTTTTTCATTACAAAAATTTTTTCCGTAAATTCTTTTATTTCTTTTAATTTATGAGTTATTAAAACAATTGTTTTTTCATCTTCCTGAGAAAGTTGTTCTAATGAATTCTTGAGTTGAGAGGTTTCTTGAGGAGTCAATACTGCTGTTGGTTCATCTAAAAGCATTATGTCACTGTTTTTGAAAATTAATTTCATAATTTCGACTTTCTGCTTTTCACCAACTGAAAGTTCGTTAATTCTCGTTTCGTAATGAGCATTTAATGCAAAAATATCAGAATATTTTTCATATGCTTTTTCAAAGTTATTTGAAAATATATTTGCTTTTGAGAGAGTTAAGTTATCTTTTATAGTGAAACTTTCTATTAATCTAAATTCTTGATGTACCATTCCAATTCCCAGAGAAGAGGCTATATCAGGATTCATTTTTTCAATATCAGTATTTTTAATTCTGATAGTTCCTTCTTCAGGGATATAAATGCCAGATAAAACATTCATTAGTGAAGATTTACCAGCACCATTTTCACCAAGCAAACCATGAATTACTCCTTTTTCTAGGAAAAAATCAACTTGGTCGAGTGCTTTAATATTTCCAAAAGTTTTGGAAATGTTTTTAACTTCTAATATAGGGGAGTTCATTTAAAAAGTGCTTTAGCACTCCAGAAAAACTGGAGTGCTAAAAAAATATGTTATGGGGTTACTGTGCCAATAACATTATCAATAAATTCGTCCTCAACAATTGGAGGGTCAAAAGAACCGCTAATTATTTCATCTGTTCTTTGAGAAATTAATTCAGCAGTATCTGTTGGTACATCTGAAGAAAGTTCATAAAGAGAAACTAATCCAGTGTCCATTCCACCCCAATATGCTTCAGCAACAAATTCGTCATTGATTATAGATTCAACAACTTCAACATAATATGGACCCCAGTCCCAAACAGGTGCTGTCACGAAGGCTCCAGGAGCAGCATCTTGTCCGTATGCTGTGTTGTAAGATATCCACTTAGCACCAGCAGCTTCTGCTGCGATACCTGTTGATGGTGAATCTTGATGTTGAGCTAAAACATCAACTCCAGTTTCTAACAAAGCATTAGCTGCTTGAGTTTCTGCTTCAGGCCCAAACCAAGTAAAAGTCCAAACTACTTCAACAGTAGCATCAGGATTTACTTCTTTAACACCTGTAGCAAAAGCATTAATTCCTCTAATCACTTCTGGAATTGGAAAAGCTGCAACATACCCAATTTTGTTTGATTCTGTCATCGCACCGGCAGCTAATCCTGATAAATATCTTGGTTGATACATCTTTCCAAAATAGTTTCCAAAGTTTGTATCATTTTTTAGATAGCCAGAGCAATGCAAGAAAATAACATCTGGATATTCTTCAGCCATTTCTGCCATTGCATCTAAGTAACCGAAAGTTGTACCAAAGATAATATTATAACCTTGCTCAATATATGCCTCGGCAACTGTTCTGAATTCTGTAGCATCTTCCGGAACAAGCTCTGTGTAAGCTGTTTCAATTCCAGTCTGTTCTACAAGAAATTGTCTTCCTACATCATGTGCTTGTGACCAACCACCATCGTCTGCTGGCCCAACATACACAAATGCAGCTTTGTAATCATCTACGGATGCGGCTCCACCGCATGCCATAGTAAGAATACTGATTATAAGTAGGCCTACCGCCCAACTTCTACGCATCCTTACCTCCTTTTCATACGGTTATTATATATCAGACTCTAGTTAGACCAATTCAATTGATGTTAAATATTTATTTCTGTTGAGAGTTAAACAATAAAAAAAAGTTTGATACAATTAATTTCTACGAAATGGAAAAGTTAATTTATACCTGGGAAAACCAAATGTCTGATACAGAAATGATCTGTAACATAATTGAATCAGACAATTTTATTCCTGACGTTGTAGTTGGAATTAGTAGAGGGGGGTTGATCCCTGGAGTGATGATATCACATAAACTTGGTATACCATTCAAGCCTGTCCATGCTTCAACAAGAGACTTTCCTCACTGGGAAAACTATTTACCAAAACCTAATGATTCAAAAGTTTTAATCGTTGATGATATTTGCGATAGTGGTGAGACTTTTGAAAAGCTTTCAGACTATATAAAGGAAAACATAAATCACGAATGTGATGTCAGGTTTTCAGCTCTTTGGTGGAATAATGAATGTGATTTTGAACCTCATTATTATTCTAGAGATATTGCTAAAGACTCTGGAGAGGTTTGGATAATCTTTCCTCATGAAAATTGGTGGGAAGGATCAATCAGTTAGCCCAGAAGCGAAATCCTTAATTTTTTTTAACATACTAAAGGCACCGTTTCTTCTAGCTGGACTTAGTATTACACCAAGTTCAAATTCTTCCATTAAGTCAGCTTCTGAATTTACAATATCATTTGCAGTTTCTCCAGAATAAATAGTGGAAATTAATGTTACTAGTCCTTTTGCAATTAGCGCATCCGAATCACTTTTAAAATATAGTTTGTTGTTTTGTTCTTCTGGTACCAACCAAACTTGACTTTGGCATCCATTTACTTTAAATTCATCAATTTTTAAATTTTCAGGAAAATCATCATTGAATTTAGCTTGTTCAATTAAATATTGATATTTTTCTTGTGGATTTGGAAATAAAGACAATGTTTTTTTGTAATTATCAATCTTTTCCTGAATACTCATTATTTAAGTAATCCCACACAGTCTTCAATAGCAGAAGCTAATATATCAAAGTCTCTTTCGTCATTGTAAATGTATCCTGTTGCTCTAAAGGTTGAATCTAATTCTAGTTTTCTGTGAAAAGGTTGAACACAGTGATGGCCTGACCTTACAGCTACTCCATGAGTATCTAACATAATAGACATATCAGAAGAGTGAACTCCGTCAATACTCATTGCAAAAGTGCATCCAGCTATATCAGATGTAGAGTGAATTATATTTAATCCTTCTACATTTTCTAACTTTGATTTAGCATAATCTCTTAGACTATTTGAGTGCTCTTCAACAGCTTCCATAGTTAGGTTATTCAAATATTCAACTGCAAAACCTAAACCAATAGCTTCAACATAAGGTGGTGTACCTGCTTCAAATTTATGTGGTATTGGTGCCCAGGTTGCAGATTCATAGAAGACTTCTTCAATCATATCTCCGCCACCATAAACAGGCTCCATGCTTTCTAGAATTTCTTTTTTGCCCCAAACAACTCCAATACCTGTAGGGCCGAGCATTTTATGGCCTGAAACACATAAAAAATCTATGCCTAATTTTTGGACATCAACTTTTCGATGAGGTACAAGTTGTGCGCCATCAACTATGAAGTAAGCATTAGATTTGCTTTTTATTAATTCACTCATATTTTTAATTTCCGTAAGCATGCCAGAAATATTTGATTCACCAACAATAGAAACAATTTTTGTTTTTTTAGATAATAATGAGTCAAAGTGACTCATATCTAAATTAAAGTTTTTGTTAATTTTTACAAAGTTTATTTTTAAATTATGTTTTTTAGCAGCCATTTGCCAGGGAATTAAGTTTGCATGATGTTCTATTTCAGAAAGAATTATTTCATCACCGCTTTCTAAATTTTTAGTTAATGAATTTGCTAAAAAATTAAATCCTTCGGTACAACCTTTCGTAAAAATTATCTCGTCAGAAGAATTAGCATTTATAAAATCTTTAAAAATATTCCTAACATTTTCATATTTTTGAGTTGTTTCAGCTGAGAGAACATAAGTACCGCGATGAACATTAGCATTATTTTCTTTATAGATGTCTGACATAGCATCAATTACAAGATTTGGTTTTTGAGAAGTTGCACCTGAATCTAGATAAGTCAGGGGTTTTCCATTAACCTCTCTCTTTAATATTGGAAAATCTTTTTTAATTTCTGAAACATTCATTACAAATAGGATTCATATCCTTCTTGTTCAAGTTTATCAGAAAGTTCAATTCCACCTGTTTCGATTATTTTTCCATCTACAAATACATGAACAAAGTCTGGCTTAATATACTCGAGTAGTCTCTGATAGTGAGTTACAACTAAGTATCCTTTATCAGGTGTTTTAAGTTTACTTACACCTTCACCTACAACTTTTAATCCGTCTACATCTAAACCAGAATCTGTTTCGTCTAAAACGGCTAATTTTGGATTTAAGACAGCTAATTGAAGAATTTCATTTCTCTTTCTTTCTCCTCCAGAAAATCCCTCATTTAAATACCTATCTGCAAAATCTGCAGAAAGTCCCAATTGTTCCATTGCTTCTGCAACTTTAAGCCTAAGTTCAAGTGTTGTGTATTCAGTCTCTTCAATATTTGTAAGTGCTGTTTTGAGCATATTTACAATTGTTACACCTGGTATTGACTCAGGATACTGAAAGGCAAGGAACATTCCAAGCTTTGCTCGGTTATCAACAGGCTCTTCTGTGATTTCTTCATTTTCAAAAATTATTTTTCCATCTGTGACTTCGTAAACAGGGTTTCCCATTATGACATTAGCTAAGGTTGATTTACCTGATCCATTGGGGCCCATAATTGCATGAACCTCTCCCGGATTAATTTCTAGATCTACTCCCTTAAGAATTTCTGTACCGTCAATTTCTGCGTGTAAATTTTCAATTTTTAACATGTTATATATGTTAATTACGATTGAAAACAAATTGAATTTGAATAGCAGAAATAAATAAAGAAAATTACAATAAAGTAATGCAATTTTCACTAAATGAAGTTCAAAAAGAAATCCAAGAAAACTCTACAAAAATACTAAAAGATAATATTGATTTATTAAACACAATTCAACAGGTTGATGAAAATTGTAGAATCGATAGAAAAATATGGTCATTGGTTAATGAACAAGGTTGGTTAGCTTTAGATGTTCCAGAAGAATTAGGTGGGCTAGGTTTTAGTTCTGCTGATGCTTCAATTTTGTCTGAAGTTTTAGGATATTTTATGCCAATTATTCCAACATTTTCTTCGGGAATTGTATTCAAAAATTTATTACTTTCTTCTTCTGAAAACATAAGAGAAGAATTATTGCCGGAGATAATTTCTGGTGAAAAAATTGGTACATATGCAGTATATGAGAGCAGTAGCTATGATTTATCTGTCGAAAATGTGAGTACAGAGCTTTCTACACATCCTGATGGCTATGTGTTGAATGGTACAAAAAAATATGTCATGTTTGGCGATGTGTCAGAATATATTGCTGTTCTAGCTAAATGTGATCAAAACTTGATGTTTGTACTAGTCAGCGCAGAACAATCTGGTGTAGCAATAACTGAAACAACATCATTAGATCAAACAAGGCCTATGTGTTCAATTAATTTTGAAAATGTAGAAATTCCATCGAGTTCTGTAATGATTGAACTAGATGAAGACTTAAGTCAATGGGAGCATGTCAAAAATAAAGCCTTAGGGTTTTTATCAATGGAGCAAGTAGGGGGAGCCCAAGCTTGTTTGGATATGGCAACTCTATACGCCAAAGAAAGAATCCAGTTCGGAAGACCCATTGGTTCATTTCAAGCAATACAACATATATGTGCAAATATGTTGGTTCAATTAGAGAGTGCAAAGTCTGTTGCTTACAGCTCTGTTAGGGTTGATGAATCAGATCAAGTTGAACTTGAAATGAGTACAATGTTGGCTAAATCTTATTGCTCAGAAGTCTTTAATAAAATAGCCGGTGATAATATACAAGTTCATGGAGGAATTGGATTTACATGGGAACATCCTGCTCATTTATATTTTAAAAAAGCTAAATCAGACTCCTTATTGCTCTCTACACCAAAAATCGCAAGAGATAGAATAGCTACTTTACTTAGTATTTAATTATGAGCGCACTTGATCGATTTGAAAATCATCAAATTTTGGGTTTTCGAAAAAATATGAAAGCTTATGATGTTAAAAATCAACAACACTTAGATGAACTCCTAGTTTTAATAGAAAAACACGAAGCTTTAAAAAACAACCTAATTCAAACATTTGCACCAGATACATTTGATGAAGCTAAAAATAGAGGATTTAAACCCTTAAATTAATTTCCAAGTAGATTTGCTACTTGAAGTATCGTGAAAAAGTAAATTTTTGTTTTCTAAATATTTAAGGTGTGACATAGTTTCTTGAAAAGCTAGTCGTTGGTTTAGTTCATCAAGTTCTCGGGGAAAAAGTTCAAGCATAATATCCCAGCCATTTATGTTTTTACCTTTTAAAATATTTAAAATTTTTTCGGATCTTCTCTGGTGATGTAATTTCATTTGTTCTATCCTTTTATGCGGTTCTTCAATTAACCCAAAATGCCCAGGCGCAATAAGGTCATGTTCAATGTTATAAACCTTGTCTAGAGATTCTATATATTTTGTTAACAGGTCTTCCTCTTGATTTATAGTTGGTATGAAAGGAGTAATCCTTGGCAAGATATGGTCACCAGAGAAAATAATTTTTGAACTCTCGTCAAAAAGTGATATTTCTGTAATGTCATGGCCGGGAGTAAAGATTGTATTAATTTTTCTATTTAAAAACTTTATAGGCCCTTCTTCAAGCAAGATGTCTGGTGTTTTAACCACCCCTGAGTGACTTGGTGTTTTTATTTCTGATAAATTTTCTAAAAATGATTTTGGAGCGCCTTCTTTTTTTGCATAATCATGGAGTTCTTTAAATCTTATGGACCAATCGTTATAGACGTCTATAAAATTTTCAGAATTCTTATATAAGGCAAATGGAATATCAAGCTCTCTTAAAGAAGAAGATAAACCGATGTGATCTGAATGCATATGTGTACCTATTAACAACTTTATGTCTTCAAAATTAAAATTTAATTTATTTATTTCAGATTCAAGAAGTTGTAAAAATTCTTTTCCATTTACACCACAATCGATCATTACTAAACCATCGTTATCTTCAATTAAATATACATTTACGTAACCTGGAGAACTCCAAGGTAATTTTAAAGGTATATGGTAGATGCCAGATTTTAAGGTAAAAGATTCCAATTTAAAAAGTTGCCAACCAAACGCTAAAAGATACAAGAATAAAAATTCCTGTTAATAAAGAAGCGATAATCAAGTGTCTTGTTTGCATATATGTATATTAACTATTTTTGAGATAAACTTAATTTTGAAGTTTCTACAAACTTTAGTAAATTTATATATGAAATAACAATGACCTTTTTAAATGGCGACCCCAAATAAAGAGTAGTTATTATCTCGATTAGATAGAAACCCTATCTGGAAAGAGGTAATTTGAAAAAATTAACCATCATAGGCGGAGGACCCGCTGGATATGCAGCTGCATTATATGCCAGCAATTTTGACGACATCCAAACAACTTTAATAGAGTCTGACACGCTGGGTGGAACATGTTTAAACAGAGGATGTATTCCTGCGAAATATTGGCTTCATGTTGCAGAATTGAATCACGAAATATTAACCTCAAGTGAGTTTGGTATCAATATCGAAAATAAAACATTCGACTGGGCAGCAACAGCACAAAAGAGATTCGATACGGTAAATAAACTGGTTGGCGGTATAGGGATGTTGCTTAAATCAAAGAAAGTGAATGTTATAGAAGGTTGGGGATCGATAAAGAACAATACAACTGTTAATGTTTCAAAAGCTGATGGAACCTCACAAGACATAGAGTCTGATTTTATTGTTTTAGCTACTGGTTCTAAGCCACGGTCTATTCCAAGTATTGAAGTAGATGAAGAATTTGTAATTACATCTGATACAGCCCTGAACTGGGAACAACCACCAAAGAAAGTATGCATTATTGGTGCAGGTGCAATTGGATGTGAATTTGCAAGCTTGTTGAATGATTTGGAGTCTGATGTAACTGTTGTTGAGTTAGATAAGGAAATTTTACCTGGTTTAGATCAGAGAACATCTGGCGAGCTTAGAAAACAACTTGCTAAAAGAGGTATTGAATTCAAATTAGGTACTTCCGTAGATTCAATTGATGGAAAGAATGTAAAATTTTCTGACAATACTGAAGAAAGCTATGAATGTGTTTTGGTAGCTGTTGGAAGAGCTCCATTAACTGAAAATATAGGATTAGAAAGTACAAAAATTAAGTCAAATAATGGTTATATAGAAGTTGATTTAAATACACTTCAAACAGCTGAAAGCAACATATATGCACTAGGAGACATAGTTTCTGGCACACCCCAATTAGCACATGTTGCATTTGCAGAAGCAGTATGTTCCATAACTCATATAGCTACAGGATCAACCACTCCTATAAACTACAATGCAATACCATACGTAGTTTATACGAGACCAGAGCTTGCAGAAGTTGGTTTAAATAGCGATAAAGCCAAGGAAATGAATATTGAAGTAGCTCAAGCTCAACATAGCTTTGCTGGTGTCGGTAGAGCAATGCTACAGAATCAAAATCAAGGTTTAGTAAAAGTATATGCTCAAAAAGAAGGACCTATTATCGGTGCAAGTGTCTGCGGACCTTCAGCTGGTGAAATGATTCATGAATTAATGTATATGGTTGGTTGGGAGGCAGTTCCTGAAGAAGCTGCAGAATTTATTCATGCACATCCAACTCTTAGTGAAATTATAGGAGAGTCTTTAATGAGTTTAAATGGTAGGGGGTTACATTAATGCAAGTTGAAAAGATAATTAGAAAAGGATATTCAGCTACTCTTTCAAAAGATCAGCTTTGGGATATTTATAAATCAATGAAAACACAGAGAATTCTTGAAGATAGATTATTAAAAATGTATAAAGGCGGTCAGTTAAGTGGTGCTGTTTATCCAGGAATCGGTCAAGAAGCTTCAATGGCAGGTATAGCCGCAGGTATGGATGATAAAGATATTTTTGGTGGGACCCATAGAGATTTAGGTGTTCAGATTAAAAAGGGAGTTACTTTAAAAGAAATAGCTCTTAACTTCTTTGGAAAAAATGATGGGCCTTCAAAGGGTAGAGATGGAAACAGTCATTTTGGAGTTGTTGATAAAGGAACTTTAATGGTAGTTTCTCCTCTACCAGATTCAGCTCCTGTAGCAGTGGGTTGGGCACTTGCGTCCCAACAAAGTGGTTCTGGTATTGTAGCCGTAGCTAATTGTGGTGAAGGCGCAACTGCCACAGGAACATGGCATGAAAGCATAAATATGGCCGGCGTTTTAAATTTACCTGTTGTTTTTACAGTTCAAAACAATCAATTTGCATACTCATCTCCAAATGAAACTGAGTTTGGAACTCCTAATGTTGCAGATAGAGCTGCTGGCTATGGTATCCCAGCAAAAATAATTGATGGTAATGACATTTATGAAGTAATAGATGTAATGCATGATGCATGTGAAAATGCAAGAAACGGCAATGGCCCTTCATTAATTGAACTTGTTACATTTAGACACTACGGTCATGCTGGGCATGATCCCGCAGAATATGTTAACGATGAAGTTAGAGATTTTTGGATGAAAAGAGATCCGATAGCAAGATTTGAAGACTCTTTAGTTTCAGAAGGGTTATTTACGACTGAGCAGTTTGTAAATTTACAAGATGAACTAGAAGCTGAAATTAAAGAGGTTCTTGATTGGGCAAAAGAACAAAAAGATCCTGATCCAGAAAATGAAATAAAAGATATGTTTGCATCAAGAACGTCACCGGTAATTCAAAATGACGGAAGTTCATTAAAAACTATGAACTTCATTGAAGCAATTACCAATGGTCTTGATGAACTCATGGAAGCTGATAAAAATGTTTTTATGATGGGTGAAGACATTGGTGTTTTTGAAGGTGCATTTAAAGCAACAAAAGGTTTATTTAATAAATATGGACCATTTAGAGTTATCGATACATCAATTTCTGAAGGTGGTTTTACAGGAGCAGCAGTAGGTGCAGCTTTAGCTGGCAAAAAACCTATTGTTGAACTTCAGTTTTACGATTTTGTTTATCCAGCATTAGACCAAATTACTACTGAAGCTGCAAAATATTATTGGAAAGCTGGAAAAGCTGTCCCTATGGTCGTTAGAGGACCTACAGGTGCAGGAACAAGATCTGGTCCATTTCACTCAATTAGTCCGGAATCATTGTTAGCACACCATCCAGGAATAAAAGTAGTAGCACCGTCTAATCCTTACGATGCAAAGGGATTACTTGTTGCTGCTGTTAATGATCCAAACCCGGTTATGTATTTAGAACATAAAAAGCTTTACAGAAAACCAGATTTAAAAATGGACATACCTCTAGGTCTTTATGAGGTTGAAATTGGAAAAGGAAAAATTGTTCGCGAAGGTAGCGATGTAACAATTGTTACATGGTCTGGAATGGTATCTGTTGCTCAAGAGGCTGCTGATATTCTAGCAAAAGAAAATATTTCAGTGGAAGTGATAGACATTAGAACTATTGTTCCACTTGATGAAGAGATTATCCTTAAGTCTGTGGAGAAGACTTCTAATCTTTGCATTCTTCAAGAAGATGTTCCGTTTTCTTCTGTTGCTTCTGAAATATCTTCTTTAGTTGCTGAAAAAGGATTTTGGAACCTCGACAATCCAATAGTTAAGGTTACAGCTCCGAATACTCATATTCCATTTGCTCCAGTTTTGGAAGATGCTTTTATTCCTAATGCTTCAAAAGTTGTAAATGCAATTAAGGAACTACAATAAAACAATGAGTCAATTAGTAACTATGCCCCAACTTGGCGAAACTGTGACTGAGGGTACTGTCCTAAGATGGTTAGTCAATGTTGGTGATGAAGTAAAAGAAGATGATCCAATTTTGGAAATTTCTACAGACAAAGTTGACACAGAAGTTCCTTCGCCATTTAGTGGAAAGGTTACAGCTCTACTAGTTGAAGAGGGCGAAACTGTTGAAGTAGGAGCATCTCTTTTAGAGCTAGATGGAGAAGGTTCTCAAACAGAGAGTCCTGATGTTCAGCCTGAGGTAGTAGATAGTCAAGTTTCTCAAATTGATATAAATAAAGAAAATATTGAAGAAGTTGAAGAAGAGAAGAAAGAAAATGATGCCATCCCTCAAAAAGTTATACCAAAAGAATCGAAACAAAAACTATCTCCAGTTGTTAGGAGGTTAGCATCTGAAAATAATGTAGATTTAAATCTTATTGCAGGTTCCGGTCCCAATGGTCGTATTACTAGAAAAGACATTGAGAGTGCTTTAAATTCAGAAAAACTAACAAAGAAAATTAATGATACTAAAACTATAGCTCAAGAAAACCCAACTAAGACTGAACATGTCCAAAGCGAATCAAACGCGGAAAACATTTCGAGACTAAGAAAAAGAATTGCTGAAAATATGATTATGTCAAAACAAACTTCTGCACATGTTATGACATCTGTAGAAGTTGATTTTGAAAACGTAGAAGTATATAGAAGCAGTGTTAAAAAGAAATTTAAAAATGAAAATGGTTATTCTTTAACTTACTTACCTTTTATTTCACTAGCTACAATTCATGCTCTTAAAGACTATCCAACAGTAAATAGTTCTTTTGATTTAGAAAAAAATATTCATACTCTTCATGGACATATCAATTTGGGTATAGCAGTTGATATCAATCAAGAAGGATTATTAGTTGGAACCATTAAAAATGCAGATAATTTAAATGTAAAAGGGTTAGCTAGTAATATTTTTGATATTTCTAACTTATTAAGAGATGGAAAGTTTGGACTGGAAGACGTATCTGGAAGTACATTCACTATTTCAAATAATGGTTCATTCAATTCATTTATTACATCTCCCATAATAAATCAACCAAATGTTGCGATCTTATCAACAGAGTCTGTTAAAAAAAGACCAGTTGTTATTGAATCATTAGACGGGACAGATTCAATTGCAATTAGACACACAGGAATTTTAAGTTTGACTTGGGATCACAGAGTTTTTGACGGCTCTATTGCCTTATTGTTTTTAAATTCAATAAAAGAAAAATTAGAAAAAACTGATTGGTCGCAGGAAATAATTTGAGAAATCTAAATGTTAGGTGGCTAGGAAAGCTTCCCTATCAAGAAGCTTATGACTTACAACTCGGTATTCATAGAGATGTATCAAATATTAATAGTTCAGATGATTATCTTTTGTTACTTGAACATGACAAAGTAATTACAGTTGGTAGATCTGCAAAAGAAGGAAATCTATTAGTTGAAAAAAATGAATTATTAACAAAAAAAGTTGAATATGTAGAAACAGATCGTGGTGGGGATATAACATATCATGGAGAAGGACAGATTGTTGGATATCCAATTATTCGATTAACTGACCCAAAAAAGGTTATTCCATATGTTCGAGATTTAGAGAAAGTAATTATCAAAACCCTAAAAAAGTTTTCAATTGACTCTTTTACAAAAGAAGATGATACAGGCGTTTGGACCAAAAAAGGTAAAATTGCATCAATTGGAATTAAAGTAAGCAAATGGACAACTTATCATGGCTTTTCCTTGAATATTTTTGATTCGCTTGATGGGTTTGAGTTAATTAATATATGTGGAAATGAGAGTGAAAAAGCAACATCAATACACTCCTTTAATAGCAGTATTTCATTTCAAGATGTTGCAGAAGAGCTAACCAAAAATTTTGTAAAGGTTTTTAATTATGTTGAAATAGACAAGCAGTTTTCTCAATTTACACCTCGACAATTAAAAACTAACAAAGAGTTCAATATTGATAGCATGGTGAAACGTGGAGTTTTTAATCCAAGTAAGGTATCAATACCATTAACAATAAAAGGAAACTTGCCAAATGAACCAAGTAGACCTGATTGGATGAAGGTAAAGGCAAATTTAGGTAAAGATTACATGTCTTTAAAAGGTTTACTAAAAGAAAAAAAATTAAATACTGTTTGTGAAGAAGCTTCATGTCCTAATATTTACGAATGTTGGTCTATGGGTACAGCTACTTTTATGATTATGGGCGATGTTTGCACAAGAGCTTGTGGATTTTGTGATGTAAAAACAGGAAAACCAGGGTATTTAGATTTAGAAGAGCCAATAAGAGTTGCTGAAAGTGTAAAAAGTATGGGACTCACTCATGCTGTTGTCACCTCTGTCAACAGAGACGATCTAGAAGATGGAGGTTCTAAATTTTTTGCTGACACGATTTACGCTATAAAAAACTTAAACCAAGATTGTTCTGTTGAAGTTTTAATTCCTGATTTTAAAGGTGATAGAAAAGCTATTAATAATATTATCGAAGCAAACCCTGAAGTTCTCAATCATAATTTAGAAACAGTACCTCGACTACAAAGAGAAATAAGAACAGCAGCTTCTTATGGTAGGTCTCTATCATTGCTTTATTATGCAAAACAACAAGGATTTTTAGGAAAGACAAAGACAGGATTAATAGTTGGTATGGGAGAGACAAAAGAAGAAGTTCTTTCTGTTTTACGCGATATTGCAAAATTACAAATTGATATAGTAACTATTGGTCAATATTTAAGACCAACTGCAAAACATAGAGCAATAGATAGATACGCCCCTATAGAAGAATTCGAATTATATAAATCATATGGAGAATCACTAGGCATACCTCATGTTGAATCAGGACCTTTAGTTAGGTCTTCATATCACGCTAAAGACTCTTTCGCCTCTGTTTAATTTTATATATAATTATTAAGATGTTTAATGAAGTTACTAAATCCGTAAGAGTTTTATCAGCAGCTGGAGTTGAAAAAGCAAATTCCGGACACCCTGGAATGCCTCTAGGAATGGCCGATGTTGGTGTAGTTTTATATAAAAACTTTATAAAAACAACTAACCAAAAACCTGATTGGATAAACAGGGATAGATTTGTTTTGAGTGCTGGACACGGATCTATGTTGCTTTATAGCTTACTCCACTTCAATGAGTTCGATATCTCAATTGAAGATATAAAGCAGTTCAGACAATTGGATTCAATTACAGCTGGACATCCTGAATTGGATACCAATTTAGGCATTGATATAACAACGGGACCATTGGGTCAAGGTTTTGCTACAGGAGTTGGGTTAGCATTAGCAGAATCATATTTATCAGGATTGTTAGGCAAAGATGTAATCGATCATTATGTTTACGGAATAGTTTCAGACGGTGACCTTATGGAAGGTATATCCTATGAAGCTGCTGAGTTGGCAGCAAATTGGAAACTAGGTAAATTAATTTATGTCTTTGATGACAACAATATTTCCATTGATGGCAGAGTTGATAAGGTATCAATAACAGATCAGAAAATGAAATTCGAGTCTCTTGGGTGGCATGTCCAAGAGATTGATGCTCACAACGAAGAAGAAATTATATCAGCTATCAATCATGGAAAAAATGAAACTTCAAAACCATCTTTAATTATTGCTAAATCAAAAATAGGTAAATTTTCACCTAATAAAGAAGATACTTCTTCTGTACACGGTTCCCCTTTAGGCAAAAATGAAATGGAACTTTTTTTACAGAATATTGGCTGGATTGGTGATGTTTTTGCTCATGATAGAGGAGTTTATGAATATTTTTCTGATAAAAGAGAAGAAGATTTAATAAATTTTGAAAATTGGAGTACAAATTTAAAAGATAAATTACAAGATAATTCTTTTAAAAAATTGTGGTACAAGTTTTCTAATTACGAAATTGAAGTTCCTGAGATAAATTTAAAAGATGATGTTGCTACTAGAGTTGGCGGAAGCAAGGTATTGGAAGAACTAGGCAAAGTCAATAAATTTATATTGGGTGGTTCAGCAGACCTTGCTGCATCTACCAAACAGATAATTTCATCAGATTATTATTCATCTGAAAACACTATTGGTCAAAGTCTTGAATTTGGAATCAGAGAACATGCTATGGCAGCCATTACAAATGGAATAAATTTACACAGTAATTTGTTTGCTTATTGTTCTACTTTTCTTGTGTTCTCAGACTACATGAGGCCAAGTATTCGACTCGCTTCATTAATGAAACTAAATTCCTCTTTTGTTTTTACTCATGATTCAATTTATTTAGGTGAAGATGGACCAACACATCAACCCATAGAACATTTAATGTCTTTAAGATTAATTCCTGACGTTGATGTTATAAGGCCTTCAAATAGTTTGGAATTAATACACTCTTATAGGTTTATGTTTACTAATACAAAATCAACAAAAATATTATCTCTATCAAGACAAAATTCGAAATTTTTAAATTATGAGGTGAGTTTTAACGATTTTGAAAAAGGAGCATTTGAAATTGAGTCAGGTAAAGATTTAACTATTTTTGCAACAGGGACAGAAGTTGAGTTAGCTCTAGCAATTAAGAAGGAATTGTCAGAGTTAAGTGTTCAAATTATAAGCGCTCCTATTTTAAATAGAGTAAATAAAAAATTTATTAAATCTCTTGTTACTTCTGATAAATTATTTACTTTAGAACTTGGCAGATCTGTAGGTTGGAGTACTTATTTAAACCAAATTACTAAATCTTTTAGTATTGATACTTTTGGTAAGTCTGCTCCACAAAATGATTTGATGGAAAGTTTTAAATTCACACCTCAATCGATTGCGGAAGAAATTAGGAATAACTTATAAAGTTAACATCCAGTATAAGAACGCATCTCTGATTTAGTCCTATTTCCAACAACACCATCTGGTATTAGACCAACTGTTCTCTGGAAAGATTTTATAGCCTCTTTAGTATAAGAACCAATTTTTCCATCAATTATGCCAGGATTAAAACCGTTATTAGCTAAATAAGTTTGAATATCTGAAACAGTATCTAGCTTTGCAGTTGTATTATCTCTACCAGAACAAGTGTTTGCACTTTCACAACCGGTATAACTCCTCATAGCTGCTTTAGTTTTATTACCAACGATTCCGTCAGTAAGTAATCCTGTTTTAGCTTGAAAAGCAACTATAGCCTGAGAAGTTTTTGGTCCTTTTTGACCATCAATTGGACCAGGATTAAAACCGTTATTAGACAAAAATTGTTGTATGTCTAATGTATTATTTAATGTTAGATTTGAGTTGTCTTTAGGAACACAGGCATCATTTCCAGCGTTGGGGTTAGAAACAGCAGTAGATCCAGCATCTTCAACTTCTCCACCAGTTGGAGTCCATGAATTATTAAAATAATTAGTATTAAATACGTCACTTGAAAGTAAAGATTTTTCAACTAATTTATTAACAATAAATGAAGCTTCTCCTACTGTAATTTTTCTACTAGGACAAAATTTGTCATTCAAAGAACTACAAGGAGGTATTACATCATTTGCTGCTAATGTATTGATTTGATTTGTCCATTTGCTGGCACCTTCGTCTGAATATTTATCTACAGATCCTAATAAATTGCTGGTTGTACCAGCTTGAATAGACTTTATTAATAAGCAAGCAAATTCTTCACGAGAAACTGATTCTGCAGGTTGGATTTGAAATGGGCTACCAAAACAAACATGCATTCCATAATAAGGCATTCCGTTTATAGGTTGTTGGAAAATACTTTGATCATCATCACTGTATGCGTTAGGAGCGTCTAACGGAACTCCACCAACAACCGCTGTAATTGCAGCAGCTTCTTCTCTTGTTAAACTTTTTGCTTGGCAGGCAGTTGATGTCTCAGAGCAACTATTAATTAATCCTGCTTTAGATAAGTAATTTAAGCCAGAAGAAGAAGTAGCATATTGCGGGGTATCACCGGTTGAAGATGATGTGGAAGCACCATTAGAACCTGTAGAGCTTGATTCAACAGTTATTGGCCCAATATTAAGATTAGAAATGTCAGAATTACTAGTTGTTTTAAAATAATGTGAAGTAAAACCGAGCTGAGACTTTATATTTCTACCAGATTTTTCAACGGTTTTTCCTACACCATTCTTAAATCCTTTCATTGTTACAGTTAACGCAGCACCTGATTCAGCAACAGATGAAACATAAATATCTGTAATAGCATCAAAACATGGGATATCTCCACATAGTATATTTTTTGCTAACTGATAAGAGCTAAAATCATAAGACCATGCCGCTTTAGGATTGCCAACCCTATTGTCCACAGACCAAGGGTCATTAACTGATTTAAGATAAGGCCATGGTGTAGGTGATCCAAATCCTACAGCATTATCGTTTGTTTTACCACCAGTTGATGAAGAGTAAAAGGACTGTATTACTGTACTTTGTGTATAACCTCCACTATATGTAATAACTTGTCCGGAAGTATTGTTAACTGCTTGAACCCAATTTGGCCCAGCAATTTCTTTTAAGTATCCATAATAATATTGGCTAGATGCAGTAGAGCCAATGTGACACCAACAATATTTTTGTCTAGATTCAGAGAGTCCAGCATTAACGTTTGTGCTTTGAGAGGGGATATTGTTTGATAAGTATTGGTACACAGCATAGCTTCTTCCAACCTTTGCTTGAGCTTCTAATGCCTTAACATTCCAGTGAGACGGCATTTCTGCAAGTCCATATAGATATTTTTCGAGATTTACAGCTAAAGAAACATGATAACCACTAGAAACATTTGTACTTCTTATTTTTAAAATACCATGTTTGTGTTCTCTCGGCCCTACTCTAATTCTCCCACCATCAGACCATTTAATTCCAATATTGCAACTAGCAGAAACTTTTGAAAGAAGAGGGTGTCCAGACAGATAACAGCCGCTTCCAGAATTAATTATACTTACAGTTGCTCCACCACTAATTTTAAGGGGACCAAATTCTGATTCACATGGACCATCGATTTGAGCATCAGATTTTATTTTATTTATTGTTTCATCATCTATGTTTCCAGATTGGTTAATGCCAACAGATGCTTGGTAGTTTTTTAAAGCATTTGAAGTTCTGTCACCAAAAGCGCCGTCTATTACTCCAGGGTCAAAACCTCTACTAGTCAAAAATACCTGTACGCCTAAAGTATTGTTTAAACCTTCTTGACAAATAAATAAAGTTGGAGGGCTTGATGAAGGTAAAGTCGTTAAAGTTATTGAATTAGCATTTCTTGCAAGACCCACCCATAGCTCATTTTCATTAGAAGCAATTTTAGGAGAACTTAAACTCAAATTACTAAGATTCTCTACATTTGTACCTTGAAAATAATACTTTACAACTTCAGTAGAGGAGCAGGAACTTGTATTTTCACAAAACTCCGCCCCAAGTTCTGTTAGCCCTTTTGCGCCATATTGACTTAATCCGACTCCGTGACCCCAACCACTTCCTTTAAAAGTAAATATTGTTGCACTATATCCTCTCATAGCTTGTTTTGTTGCTGGCCCAACAACACCATCAGCTGTTAATCCAACAGATGATTGAAATGTTCGGATTGCAACCTCTGTTAAACCACCTCGGACACCGTCTAGTGGGCCTGGGTTAAAACCATTACAATCCAAAAAAGTTTGAATATCTAAAGTAGATTCAAGTGGAGCTTTTGCATTTTCAACACAGCTGAAATTACTTGAATGTGGAATTTCTATTGCATTGGCTTCGGAAGTAAATCCAAGAAAAACAAATGTTGCAAAAATAAATAATATACTATGTTTGAAACCCCGTATCATGTCACTATTGTATATGCACTGTCAGTAAATTCATAATTATAAGGATTTTTTCCAACTGTAAAATATTTTGTCACCAATTCTTATTAATACGTATGAAAAGAAGATCAGAATAGTTATCGGAAAATATACCCCATCATTTTCAATATTATTTTTTGAAAGGAAAAATAAACTTAAAAATAATACGAAACTAATAATTGGTTTATAAAAATAAGCATTTATAACCAACAATGAAAATAAAAAATAAATCAATGTTGATATCAAATAGTTTTTCGATCTCAAATCTAAAGAAATATTCTGAGAGGTAGTAAACACTATTAATAATATGACCTGTGAAAGTAAAAAAGACGGGATAACGTATTTTTTTACAAAATTTATAAACATATATAATATTGTAAATATCCTATGCAGTTGAGCGACTTTACTTACATATTTTTAGTGTTATGTATCCCATTTCTTGGTTACATTGTTAATTCAACAAACCCTAAAAAAGGTTTTAGCATACTTTTTATTTCGATAATTTCTATTACAGGATTTTTGCTTCCTGTGAACTTCACTTTTTTGGGTATTTTTTTTCTATTTATTTATTTAAATAGTTTTAATTGGAATCAAAAAAATCTTTTGTTAATTTTTAGTTTAATAAGCTTTACTTCGTCAATCTACAACCTTATTGGGTCGAATATTTTGTTAGTTTTGTTACCAGTATTATTAGTTGCATCAGTATTTTCCCTTATGATGATTGGTCATTGGTTTTTAGTGGATCCAACAATTAATAGGGAAGGAATGAAAAATATAGCAAAGTTTTCCACAGTGCTTTCGATATTGTTGGGGTTATCTATAGGTTTAGATATATACAGTAGTTCATCAACTATTTTTAATATAGTTTCTAAAGAAATATTAAATTTTGTGCTGATTGGTTTGTATTTAACTGCAGGGCTATTGTCATTTGGGTCATACAAATCTCTTCAAGAGAAATCATATACAGGTGTTATGGCAAGCACTGGTCTTAGTTATTTGTCACTAATTGTGTCAATGGGTGCTTCAGGAACATTATTACTTTCGTTATGAGACTAACCTACAAATATGAAGATTTATACTAAAAAAGGTGACAAGGGTAAAACCAGTTTACTATTTGGAAAAAAAGTTTATAAAAACGATATTGCACCCGAAGCATATGGTTCTGTTGATGAGTTAGTCGCAGCATTAGGACTTGTAAGATATGAAGAAAAACTTCCAATCGCAACAAAAGATCTTATTTTAAGAATTCAAAGAGATTTATTCATAGTTGGTGCTGAATTGGCAACAGATAGTGAAAACAGAAATAAATTGGAAAAGGGTAAAACCCTTGTAACAGAAAATATGGTTCAAATTTTAGAAAAAGATATTGATTATTTATCTGAAAAAAATGGAATTCCTGAATATTTTGTTGTGCCTGGTGAAAATAGTATTGCAGCAAAACTTGACTGGTGTAGAGTTGTTTCTAGAAGAGCAGAAAGAAGATGTGTTACTTGGAAAGAAATCACTAAAGTAGAAAATTCTTTTGTTGGAGTTTACTTAAATAGATTATCTGATTTACTCTGGATGCTAGCAAGAGATTTTGAAGAGGAATGGACAGCAAGTAAATGAAAATCTCAATAGTTTTAGTTTCAGACTTAAATAAAGAGTTTTTTGATCTGTTTAACAACAGAGATGACATATCAGATGTACTAAAGTACTACTCATTCACTGCAAAAAAAAATGAAATAATATTTATAAATAAAAGCCTCGTTAAATCAAATGAAAATATAATTTTGGTTGGTACCAATGGTTGTGATTCGGTTGACGATTGGGTTTCAAGTGGAGCGCTTACTGGTAAAAAAATAAAATTTAATGTTGAGCTCAGTTTTATAGACCTTACTAAAAACGCAGATTTAGAGTCATTAGAATTCGGAATATATTTAAGTCAATATTCTTTTGACTACTTTAAGTCTGATATTGGAGAAGATTATCAAATCGATATAGAATCATCAACTTTCTCTGAAGAAATAAGAAATAAAATTGATTCTATATTCTGGACAAGAGATATGGTAAATTATCCAGCATTAACTAAATCTCCTAGTTTCTTTGAAGAGCAAGTAAAGCAATTAATTAAAGATACAGTAATAAAGTTGAGTAGTTTTGATGATGTTTGGTTAGAAAAAAATAATTTTGGTGGAATTACTGGAGTTGGTTCTGGTTCTGAAAGAAAACCAAAATTGTTAGTTGGTGAATATAACCCTGATGCTGAATTCCAAATTTCAATAATAGGAAAAGGCGTATTATTTGATTCTGGTGGTCTCTCTTTAAAATCTCCAGCTGGTATGGAAACTATGAAAACTGATATGGCTGGAGCAGCAACTGCATGGGGTATTATTGCTTTAGTTGCAAAACAAAAATTGAATATCGGATTAAAAGTTTATACTCCAATTGTTGAAAACATGCCTAGCGGTTCTTCAATACGACCAGGTGATGTGTTAAAAATGAGAAATAACAAAACTATAGAAGTTCTTAACACTGATGCAGAAGGTAGATTAATAATGGCTGATGCATTGGCATATGCTTCAGAGTTTAATCCAAATGTTATTTGTGATGTTGCAACTCTAACTGGTGCATCTTATGTAGCATTGGGTGTAGAAATTGGAGCAGTTTTCTCAAATGATAACGAGCTATCTGAAAAATTTATAAACAGCAATAACAATTCGCATGAACTTTATCACCGATTACCTCTTGAAAAAAACTATAAAAAATTAATAAATTCTGACATTGCAGATATACAAAATACTGGAGGAAGATTTGGAGGTGCTATAACTGCTGCACTTCTATTAGAAGAGTTTGTAAATGGTATTCCTTGGATTCATTTGGATATGGCAGGACCCGCTAGGTCAAGAGATAATCATCCAGTAAATCCAAGAGGCGGTACGGGATTTGGTGTAATAGGATTTTATAATTTTGTAAAAAACTTATCTAAGGACTTTCACTAGATTCATTAGAAATACTATCGTCAACAATAAATACTAAAGTATCTCCAGTCGAAACAATTCCACCTTGAGCAATATTTGTTCCTATAACTTTGCCTTCACAACCTTGGACTTCAGAAGACTGGAAATTTTTCTTTAAAAATAAAATTAAACCGTTTTCTCTCATGAATTGTTTTATTAAACTCTCAGCTTCTTCATAAGTTAGTTGGCAAGGTGGAATATTTGGAACTGCAGCAGAATTTTTTGCTGAAGAAACTTCAAGTTGAATAATTGTGCCTTCTGGAACTTCTTCGTCTCGTTCTATATTTTGAGTTAATACTAATCCAGGAGCTTCTTCAGAATCTACTAATTTAATTTCAGGTAAAAGATAGGAGCTAAATGCTAACTCCTCAGCATCAATAATATTTAATCCTATTAATTGAGGTGTTTTAACAGTTGGAATCTCATAATATTTTTCTAAATCACTTGGATCAGCTGGCCATTCTTCTATTGGAAGATTTTCTACTACTTTAGTCATAAAATCTTTCCAGATTGGAGCAGGAACTCTTCCACCAGATACATTACTAATAACTTCACCTTTTATTTCAACATTTGTTAAGGGAAGTTGCTCTTCAGCAAATCCTATCCATACTGAAGATGTGTATTGAGGAATAAATCCAATGAACCACGCTTCTCTGAATCCTTGATGGGTACCTGTTTTTCCCGCGATTGGTCTGTCATCTAATACCGCTCTGGTTCCTGTGCCAAATTGTGCAGCTACTTCTAATGTTTTTCGTACTGCAGCAGCAGCACCAGGGTCAGGAATTGAAATTCTTTTAGATACAATATGCTGATAAAGAACTTCGCCATTTGCATCTTCAATTCTTTCAATTAAGTAAGTAGGAGCAAGAACTCCGTTTGTTGCAAAAGATGAATACGCTGAGGCCATTTCTATTGGAGTGACCGCACCTGCTCCTAAAGTTAGTGAAATTACAGGTTCTATTTCCGATAAGATACCAATTCTATTTGCTGTAGCTGCTAATTTTTGTCCACCAATTTCGGAAGCCATTTGAGCAAAAACAGTATTAATAGATCTTCTTGTTGCCTCTTCAAGGGATATCATTCCAGAGGTATCTAGTAGTTTGATTGAACGATTGTATTCACTTTTGTCTGCGCAAGGTTTAAAAATAAATTGAGTCTCACTGTTTATGTCAATTTGAACTAAATTTTCTTGCAATTTAAATTCTTCAGAGTCCTCTTCGTAAATTATTTGTTCACTATTTTCATCGTACTGATTGAGTACGATAGCAATCTGAGTAAGCTTTTCTATCTCGTCTTCAAATTCATCTATATTTGCTAAAAGTGGAAATTGTTCAATAAAGTCTTTATTTTTAATATTGTCTACGTGAAAACCAACACACTGTAATTCTATTGCTCTATCTTGTGCATTTATTTTATCCAGGTATCTATCAGCAGTTATTGAGGTTCCATAGTTTCTAACGACCCATTTTGTGCCAACGCCATCAGGAGCACATGGATATCCACAGTCGATCTCAACAGGACTTCGAGAATCTCTATTACTGTATAATTTAGCCCCAGACTCTAAGGCAGCTAAAAGAGTAATAGGTTTAAAAGCAGAACCAGGATTTCTTTTTCCTTGTGTTGCTAAGTTATACTGCTCTTCCTCAAAAGGTATTCCAGATGCCATTACTTCAATCGCACCTGTTGAATTATTAATTAAAGTTATAACTCCTGTAGGGAGTGGTTCTTCATTAAGCTCACTATCTTCTTTTGAGGATGGAACCCATACTTCTAATACATCATTTGCATGTTCTTGAAGTTCAAGATTAAGTGTTATAAATACACTTAGTCCACCCCCACCAACACATGAGGTGTCATCTGATGGACAACCAAATATTTTCTTTTTTCTCTCTTCTTTGGTATTTCCAAGAACTGCAAACTGAGGATCGTTTAGTAGTTGTCTCTTTACTTCAGCAACGACATGTTCTGCTTGGGACTCTCTAGTTTTTGATTCAACAATTGTTAAAGGTGCTAATTTAGCGGAACGTGCTTGTATGTCTACAATAAAATCCTCCTTTAACATAACATCTAGAACATCATTTCTTCTTTCAAGGACTCTATCTGGGTATTTTCTTGGATTGTAATATGCGGGACTTCTAATAATTACAACTAGAGTTGCAGCTTCATCAAGTGTGATATCTTGGACATTTTTGCCAAAATATTCGTATGCAGCTGATTGAATGCCATAAGCACCAGAACCCCAATAAATAGAATTTATGTAATACTCCAATATCTGATCTTTTGTGTATCTTCGTTCTAACTCAGCAGCAACAACTGCTTCAGCAACTTTTCGTCTAATAGATACTTCATCCCCAACAAAAGATTGTTTGGCAACTTGAGAAGTTATTGTTGAACCACCTCTAGTGACGCCTCTTAAGTTATCTAATACAGCACTTAAAATTGCTACAAAGTCTACACCCTCATGAGTGTAAAAGTTACTGTCTTCAGCTGCTAATAAAGTATTAATAACAAATGGTGGGATTTCAGACAATGCAATAGGATCTCTATTTAATCCATCGTGTAATTCATCAAGAATTTTATTGTCAGAAGTAATAATTGTTGATGGTTCTGATAGTGAAACAAAGTTTAAGACCATTCCTTCAGCACGAGGTAAAAATTTTTCTTCAAGAGATATTACAACTTCCATCCCAGCTTTGATTGGTAGGAAAAGAAAAAAGCTTAACCAGCCAGCTAACAGTGCAGTAATTCCAAGGGTGATTATGCCTGCAACAAAACTAGATCCAAATCTAGATTGTTCTTCAAGTTTATGAATTTCAGCCATATGTCGATAATAATGTTTTTTTCTTAAAATCATCACTTTAGAGATTCATTTTTCTGGCCAATATCAATACTTTAATGTAAAATGAATCGATGGATTATTCCCCAGGTCTTAGAGGTGTGATAGCAGGTGAAACTTCTATTTCAACTGTTGGTAAAGAAGGTACTTCACTTAGATATAGAGGCTACGATGCTATTAAGCTAACAGAAGAATACACATACGAAAATGTTGCATCGTTAATTTTAAATGATGATTTAGATAGTAAAAATTTTAAACAATCGTACTCAGAATATTACAACCAACTTAGTGGATATAATTATCTAAACAATTTAATAGATAAATCTAAGGAAACCTTACATCCGATGGATGTTTTGAAAGTTATAGTATCTTTTATGGGCGAGTCAAGTTCTGAAAACAGAACCAAACAGACAACAAGATTAATTGCCGCAGTATGCTACGTCATTGCAAGCTACAATGACAAGTCTTCAAGTGAATTAGATGACGAATTTTTAGTTGCAAGTTCACTTTTACCTAATGATGCAAGTAGAGAAAAATTAGAAGCATTAGACGATATATTAATTTTATACGCTGAGCACGGTTTTAACGCTTCAACATTTGCTACTAGAGTAACAGCATCTACGAGGTCAGATTTAACTAGTTCAATAGTATCAGGAATTGGTACATTAAAAGGCGAGTTGCATGGCGGAGCTAATGAAAAAGCAGTTGAAATGATTTCTCAATATTCCACTGTTGATGAGGCAAATGATGGAGTTCTAAAGTTGTTATATGAAAAAAAGAAAATCATGGGCTTTGGGCACGGGGTGTATAAGGTTCAAGACCCAAGAAGTCCAGTCGTTAAAAATTGGGTTGAAGTTCTTAGCACAACAGATGAAGCAAAAAATAAATTTGAAATAGCTAAGAAAATTGACTCAATAATGGATAGTGAGAAAAATTTATTTCCTAATGTTGATTTCTATGGAGGACTTTTGCTGCATGAATTAGGATTCCTAACAGAATTATTTACTCCTATATTTGTAGCTGGTAGGACTGCTGGATGGGCGGCACATTATTTCGAGCAGAGGCAACAGGATACTTTAATTAGGCCAGCTGCAAAATATATTGGTCCTTCTGAAAGATAATCTGTTAGTTGACTGAAAATTTAGACCTTTCCATTTCTAATTATTTGTCAAAAAAAATAATCATTGATGAGGAAATTTTATTAGCTGCTAAGTTAACAATTCTTGATACTTTTGGATGTATTATTGAAGCATCTTCTCATCAAGAAGTAGTAAATTTTGCATTTCAATCTAAAGAAGTTAGTAAAGGTAGTAATCCTTTTGAGATAGTAAAGGCCCTTCAAGACCCCAAAGATATTAATTTTGCACTGACTGTGTTAACAAGGTGGTTTGACTATAACGATACTTTTTTAGCAAAAGAATGGGCTCATCCATCGGATAATTTTGGAAGTGTTTTTAGTTACTTTGTTAACAATCAACATTTATTATTTGAAGATTTCATTACTTCTTTAGTCCAGACTTATGAAATACAAGGATCTCTATGCTTAGGTACATCATTAAATAAAGAAGGTTATGACCATGTCTTTTATGTGAAGCTTGCTTCTGGAGCAGTTTATTCACATTTAATTAATAATGGCAACAAAGAAAACGTAAGAAGGACAATAAATAATATTTTATTAGATGGACCAAGCCTAAGAAGCTATAGGCATTTTCCTAATGTTGGTAAAAGAAAAAGCTGGGCTGCAGCAGATGCATCTAAGAGAGGAATGGAACTAGCTCAATTTAGTAAATTTGATGATGAAATTTATGAAACTATTCAAACAACTGAAAATTGGGGGTTTGAAAAAGTATATTTGAACGCTCAACGTATAGCTTTTGGAAAAGAATTAGACTCTTGGGTTTTAAAAAACATTTTATTTAAAGTTTTATTCCCAGCTGAGTTTCATGGTCAATCAGCTGTAGAAGCATCAATAAAGCTCAGCTCGGAATTTAACGAAAAAATTAAATCTGTTAAACAAGTTAATATCTACACACACGAACCAGCAATACGAATTATATCCAATAAAACAGTATTAAAGAATGCTTCTGATAGGGATCATAGTTTAGAGTATATGGTTGCTGCAGCACTACTATTCGGAGATTTAACATATGAAATGTACGAAGATGATTTTGAGGGTATAGATAGAATAGAAGAATTAAGAAAAAATATATTTGTACAAGAAGATAAAACATTTACAGAAAATTATTATGAATTTTCAAAAAGAGATATATCAAATTCAGTTGAAATTCAATATATTGATGATTCAAAATCAAAATTAGAAACGGTTATTAATCCTATAGGACATCCCACAAGAAGAGAGGAAGCTGTCCCACTTCTAAAAAATAAATTTACTAAAAATTTAAGTAAGCTTTTTTCAACAGAAAAAGCAGAGTTTATATGGGATGGAGTTATGTCTTTATCTAATAATGATGAAGTAAGTAAATTGCTAAAATTATTTCATAATGACTAATGAAATTTATCTCTTAACTGGTGGTGAGGCCACTCGACTCAAGCCTCTGTCTGAAGGCATTCCAAAAGCTCTTTTAACAATTCAAGGAGAAAAAATCATTGATCTCATAATTGCAAAATTTCTTAAGATAGGTGATTTTCACTTTAATTTAATCTGCTCAATTAAACATAAAAAATATTGGGAGGAGTATGCTCAAAATTCAAACATTGATGTAAATATAATTTTTGAAACTGAAAAGCTTGATACAGCAGGTTATATTATTAAACATTTAAATGATTTTCCAGAAAGTTTTTACTGTATGAATGGAGATTTATTGCTTGATGTAAATTTAGAAGAATTTATTTTACATGCAACATCAATTTCAAATTCTATGATTGCTTCAATTGAAGTTGAAGACCCTTCAAGATTTGGAGTTTTGCAAGTAGATGAAAATTTCAATATCTTACAATTCATTGAAAAACCTAAAGATAAAACTTATGGAAATAAAATTAGCCTTGGGTTGTACCATTTAAGAAAAAGTAATTTACAAGATATAGCTTATAACTTAGAAATTCCATGTTCATTTGAAAGAAGGGTGTTTCCAGAATTATCAAAAAATAAACTGTTGTCTACTTTTACAGTTTCTGGTCATATGATCGATGTTGGCACTTTGAAATCTTACATAAAAGCTCATATTTCAACTGAACAAGAAAATTGGATTTCCGAATCTTCTGATGTTCATCCTTCAGCTGTAATTGAAAATACTGTAATTTTAGATAATGCAATTATTGAAAAAAATGTAGAAATAAAGAATTCAATTATTGGACCAAAAACTAGAATTAAAGAAAGTTCTGTTATAAAAGAAGAAATAGTGAGAGATTTAACTCAATGAAAATATTAATCACCGGAGGAGCTGGGTTTATAGGATCTCATCTTGTTGAAAAATTAATAACAGAAAAAAATGAAATTTTAATCATTGACAATTTAATGACTGGAAAAAAAGAAAACTTATCTTTTGAAGGAAATTATGAACTTTTCATTGACGACCTTGGCTCTGAAAAATCATTAAATAAAGTAACCGAATTTAATCCAGACATATGTTTCCATTTAGCAGCACAGGCATCAGTTGTAGTTTCACTCTCAAATCCAGCTTTAGATTTTGATCACAACATTCTTCAACCTATTTTGTTACTAAAGACACTATTAAAAACTGATTGTAAAAAATTTGTTTTTTCTTCATCTGGCGGCACAATATTTGGTGAGCCAGTAAATGTACCAACCTCTGAAGAAGATTTTGCTGGTGAACCTCAATCGCCATATGGTGTAGCAAAAAAAAGACTCAATGAACTAATTCAAATAATTACTAAAGATACAAATATGTCATATTCAATATTAAATTTTTCAAACGTATTTGGTCCTAGGCAAGATCCGCATGGTGAAGCAGGAGTTATATCAATTTTCTCAAATAAGTTTTTAAGTAATGAACAACCAATTATTTATGGTGATGGTAATCAAACAAGGGACTACGTTTATGTTTTGGATGTTGTAGAAGCAATGATTCTATCTAGCAGAACAGAGGAGAATTTATTTTTAAATATTGGCACGGGAAATGAAACTTCAGTTAATCAATTAGTTCAAATAATGAAGGATAAATTTAATTCTGAAATTGAACCAATTTATCAAGACGCAAGAGAAGGAGAATTGCTAAGAAGTGTTCTTGATAATTCAAAAGCTTTAGCAACTATTGGATGGAAACCTGTCTATGACTTAAATATTGGTATGGAAAAAGTCGTTGACTGGCTTAAAACCTAAAGAAAAAAATCTTCATCTTTTTTTCTTATTAAATCCTTAGCATTATTCTTTGAATCCCTGTAATTTACTCCTCTCAATATCGCAATTGGTATATTTAGAGTTTTTTCCATTACTAGCTCTGCAGATGAAGCAATTTCATCAATAATTGCAATTTCAGTTGCATTTAATTCGTTCTCAAAAGTATCAGTTGAGCCAATATAGCTTACAAGTGGTTCAATCCCTGAAGAGCCAATTGCAAAATTTACCTGCCCAACCCTCCACGGTCTTCCAAATGTATCAGAAATAATTACTGCAACTTTTTTTTGTAGTCTTGCATATATTTGTTCACGATATTTGCTAGCAGACT
>Ga0255772_10000550_pt1 | contig 37138 bp, 52 predicted proteins | sample 071ome_34_FD_179970 | JGI IMG/M metagenome (GOLD analysis project Ga0255772, IMG submission 179970) | Coastal salt marsh microbial communities from the Groves Creek Marsh, Skidaway Island, Georgia - 071411BT metaG (version 2) | ecosystem: Environmental > Aquatic > Marine > Intertidal zone >...
AACTACCGGTGTTTGCAAATGTACGGAGATTGCTCTTCTAAGACTGTCGATGTGTGATGATCCGAGATCGATGGAATGCTTCTTTACAATTTCCCGGGCAATTTCTGAGTGGTTAAGACCTTTCTTGAGAAGTTGGACTATTTCTTCTTCAAACTTACTAGCGATTTCTCTTAGAGACAATTTACTCATTGTTATTTGTGATATTTGTCCTTACGGTTTAGGTAAGGAATTTTCTAATATATGGGCGTTTCTTAAAAAGATTTCGTCCCATTTTCTAATTATATAACAGAAAATAAATTAGACCATAAAAAACGGGCCCGATTTCTCAAGCCCGCTGCCTTAGGTTAGTAGTTTATTACTCGATATCTTTCTTGATAGCACCAACAATTTCCATCAGACCGATTTCTTTCTCAAGATCAGAAAAGTACTCGGTGATGTATTTACATTTCTCATACTCCTCGGTAGATTCATAATAGTCCAAAAGAGATGTTTTAATTGCTTCCCTTTTCTCTATCAGTCTGGGGTGCAAGATAGCTTTCGTCCCCATGGTTTCCATACGACGAATAGCATTCTCGTAAATATCTCTTTCAATTTTCTTTGGTGCCTGGTCCAATTCCATGTTTTATATTCGGGTAAGGTTCTCGTCCTTTTTTAAAATTTCAAAAAGGTCGTGACATTTTTCATATTCTTCAAACTCTTCTAAGATGGTTAAACAGTCTTTTGAATTTTCAAGCAATGTGCTCTTCAACCCAAACTTTACAATGTTTGAGTAAATGCTTAGAGCCCAGTTTAATTCATCTATAGTTCGAAGAGTTTTCATGATTTCCCATTCAAACTATATATTTCAATTAGCTTAGAAAAGAAAAAGCATCAGGTCCCTTTTGGAATGGTATACCTGCCATGTTAGGTGCATTGTATTCAACCATTAAGAGGCGTTCCCCTTCTTGGTTACCGTAGACGTTTAGAACTTTTACGGTTTTATTGGTTGAGTTTTCCCTCAGTATATCTCCTTTGGATACTTTGATCCCGTTTAACTGAGCAGAGTTTGTTAAGAAATATTCGTTTTTGTCCATGTTTCAAATTCATTAATTAAACTTTTTGCTTCCCCACAAGTTTCGTATCTTTCTAGTTGTTCTGACCAAAGAAGAAAGTTGTTAAGAAAAGTACCATAGTCTTCTTTTTTGATGATTATGGAATACCCGTCATCATTATCCAACCCTTCTTCATCCAGGTGGAAGATGATTACGAAAGAATATCTTTTCTTAACTCCCTTCTTTATCTTTTGGTAGATGATCTGCCAAAAAGAATCCTTATCTTCGAAGGACATATCATCGCTAAAAATCAGGTTGTCTTGTGGATCCTGCATTTTTTTTATTTTTCTAGTTCTACCTCCTCGATTCCAGGAGAAAGAATGTTACCCATAAAAGCCGTAATTAAGTAGGGATCCGCGTTAGATCCCGGTCTTCTATCCTCTAGGTATCCTATCCAATTCTTTGCTGTGTCTAGAGGGATTCTAATTGATGCCCCTCTATCACTCACACCCCAAGAGAATTTTTCAATACTTTGTGTTTCGTGGTTTCCGGTTAACCTTTGGTCATTGTCCGATCCGTAGATTTTAATGGCTTCCAAATGCTTACCCTCCATATCTTTGAAGATCCTTTCGAAGTATTCCTTTCCCCCGGTGGTTCTCATAATACCGTCTGAGAAATTTACATGCATTCCAGAACCATTCCAGTCTTCTTCTGCACCCATTGGTTTGGGGTGGTAATCAACTTTAACCCTATATTTTTCTGCAATCCTACTTAGAAGGAATCTAGAAACCCAAAGATCATCTCCAGCATTCTTGTTTCCTTTTGAGAATACCTGGTATTCCCATTGACCTAGCATTACCTCAGCATTTGTGCCTGTGATATTAATGCCACACGATAAACATGCATCCATGTGTTCTTCTGAGATCTCTCTTCCGGCACTGTATGGATGACCAACTGAACAGTAGTACTTTCCTTGTTTTTCTGGTGTGTTGAAATTTTCAAACCCTAGGGGCTTATCATCCTTCCTATTGTGCCACCTTAGAACATACTCTTGTTCAAAGCCAAACCAGTGTCCTTCGCTATCCACATTGATCGAAGATCTTGTATTGGTTTCATGCGGTGATCCGTCGGGATTCATTACTTCACACAATACCAAATATGAGAATCCGCCCCTTAAAGGGTCTTGGTACAATTTGACTGGTTTAAGAATGCAATCAGAAGAGCTTCCTTCTGCTTGGTTGGTTGAGCTACCATCGAAAGACCAAGAAGGAATGTCTTCTAATTTTGGCATCATTAAAGCTAGGGGATTCTCGATGCTATCAGCTCCGAAATCCAATACTTTTACTTTTGACCTTAAATTAGGTTCTGGTTTATAGCCATCTAGCCAGATGTATTCGAGTTTAATCTTCATGAATAAGTTGTTATTTTTTTTTGCTCCTTGTTTATATACCAGGAGGCAAAAAGATTTTCGACTTATTTCTTAGAAAATTTTATGGTTGTTTTGCCTGAAGTCCCCCAGCTTTTTTGCTGAAGTCATCATACTGTATAATTTTTCCTGTTGTACCCCTCTCTAATCCTAGGGATCCTTTCTCAGAACCGAATGTTCTTTCGTCAAACCACCTGACAAAGTTATCGATTGTCTTGAATTTTTTATTGGGCTCTACTACTGGAATTGACATAATGTTTTTCCTTTATTTATCGAGAAAGAACATTTTGGTCAAAATACCAACTAGTGCTGAAAAGATAATCCAGATTGTTTTGGTAACAGTTCCTTTCCACTTTACAAGCTCAGAATGCTCCATGAGCATTTCCCTAAAATCCTTTTCATTATCTTCTTGAGACTCCCTAAACTTAGTGTTCTCATTAACCTTGATGATAACCCCATCATCTGGGTCCAGCAATTTTTTTTTTAGGTCCGATAGATCTTTCTTCATATCAGCCTGAGATTGCTTAAGCTCCTCGATGTTCATTTGGATGATTTTCAATTCCCCGTTCGGTAACTTGGTCTTCATCGAAGACAATTCATCAAGGATGCTTTGCATCAAATCCGTTACTTGTTTTCTATTTTCAGCCATGCCTTTAATTAGGTTTATTCCCCAACGACCCAAAATAAAGCATGTTATATATCCATTTAAGGATAAAACAAGGTTGACTAAATAAGGTTGTGATTAATTATAGGAAGGCTGCAGATCTACTACCGAATCCTCTACGATGATAAAAGAATCTACGGTTTCTTTAGGTGTTTCCAAAAGGAAAAATCCATAGCAGTCCTTCCTATTTACTGAATCCTTTATTATCCTAGATCCGTAAAATCTGATTAGAGCACAGGTTTCTATGTGTGCTTGGGCGGTTTTTGTTTTAATTGAAATCTTCAACTATTCAAGAATTGCACGACTCACATCATCAATGTGAACAATCATATACTCGTTGCTTTCTGTTAGTTCTAGCAAAACTTCTTCTGAAGTCATGCTACCTACGAGAATTGCATTTTCACCTTCGAAAGTAAATTCTATCCCCAGGTGATCGGTTTCAAGCTTCGATCTCCTGATCCATTTGCTTTGGTTTCTAACAAATAGATCCCCGTAATACTTTCTCATGGAGTCGGTAGGCTCCTTAATTTTTCTTCTCCTTTTACCTGATAAACTTGCCATTTTAATTGTAGTAACCTTTTTCTTTTAACTTATCTAAATGTTGTATGATTTTCCCCAGTTCTTGTTCCCTCTTTTCACCATGCAACACCTTAATCAAATTTTTATCCTTTGGAATTTTATAAAAATCCCCACTTAGGGTATCCTGCTCTACTTCGGTTTCGAAAAAATGCTTCACCGTTTTATATCCATCATTGATGTTTATATAGCTCATTGGCAAACCCCCTCCTCCATATTTCCAGATCAATACGTTTGTGGGCGTTTCGTCTTGGAATGGTGCATAGTAATAAACATCCACGATCCTCCACATGACATCAAGTAATTTATCCAACTCGATTAAAAAATTTTCACAGCTTTTATTTACTAGAAAAACATTGGTAGTTCTATACTCTCCCCTATCCTCAGGTCTTAATTGCAAGAATTGCATTAAAGGCCATTCAAGGGTTTTTGTGAGATCACATTCGGGCCAACACCCTTCAAAGGGATTTCCTCTCATAACACCATCATCGTCAGGCACCATAACAAATTCATGAGGTCCCTTTGTTAAGAGTGGAGTAAATTCTATCCCATTTGCATAATCAAATATTTCGTCTATGTTTGGACAAGCTATACTATCCCCGTCAATAAAGCAAACCTCGTCATATCCCATTTCCATAGCTTTCAGACAGGCTTCGCTTTTCCTAGAAAGTACCTGGAAGCTTCTCAGGTTTTTACGATTAACGTAAAAATTTCCACTACCTGAATCCTGAAAACCCTCTCCCTCATCAAAGATCTCGTATTCAATCCTATGAAAGCCAACACCGCTGGGCATTTCAAGTCCTGAATCCTTCGGATGATAGTTAATGCAAAAGATGTTTATATCAAGATTAGAAAATCTTTGCAAGCTTTTGATTAGCCAGAGTGCAAGGTAATGATAGTTTTCAGTTGTAAGGGAAACGTATGTTCTTCTCATTGGATTAAGTACAAAGCTATTTCTGAATCGTTTTTGTCAAAAACTCTAATTATGTCCCCCGATTCAAAATTATCGGTAGATACCCAATAAACCGTATCCATTTTTGGATCTTTAATATCCCAATAAACCTTTTCTACTAACCCACTAATATGCTTTATTTTTATATCACCAACAGATTCAACTAACGGTTTAAAGAATATTTGGTTCCCTTTTTTGACCCACTTACCTATCTTACCACCGGAGAATTGTGAAAGGAGATTTAGTATTTCTATTCTTTCATCTTTTGAATAGGATGTGACATGAGCTATAAAATCTCCAGGCTCCCAAAGATTCTTGTTCATGTGTGGAAATGCATCTACCATAAAGGGATTTTTTGTTGGCCAAAATCTGTTTAAACGCTTTTCATCAACCAACAATATACCATTCTTCCACCTATCCTTTTTTGACGAGATTCTTATTTGTCTCATTTCGTGGTCAAATTCGTTAATGTCCATACCGTCAGGCCAATCTGGGGAATTCCATATTTCATCAAGGAATTCTAATGATTCCTGACAACTTTTTATTAATATCTGGGAGCTCATAATATTGTTATCGAAAGAACTATCAGTCAACCTATTGTCAGGTGCTCCTCCCCCCTTAGGAAATATTACAAACTTATCTTTCTCCAAAAAAGATTCAAGTTTAATTGTGGGATTCATTATCAAACAATCGCAGTCTATAAAGAAAAACCAATCTGCTATATTTTTTTCTATTAGTTCTTTAAGAAGCTTTATCTTTCCCCATTGTGCATGTCTACCCTCTAAAAAATCGTCATCTATTTTAAAATCGACTAGTCTGTAATCATGTAAGGAGCAATAGGTTTTGAAGTTTTCTTTAATCGTAATAGCAGCCATGTCGGTGTAGTTGACGTCATACATTGAGACTACTGCTATTCTTTTTTCTACAAAATCGTATTTCACCTAGATATTCTTTTGTTTTAATATTTGTTTCTGACTATTGAAGCAATGGAGCGAGACTATGTGCATAGCATAATATCCAGGCACTACATTTTCCCAAGAATTGTCCCTTTTTTTCATTTCTTCAATAACCCATAGCACCTTTCTACAGGCAAGATAGATGTCATCTCTAAAATGTCTCATGATGTCACACGATCTTATAAAATATGAAACGTGAAGGAAATCTCCCCTTCTCATAAAATGGTATCCTATAGTACATGGGACTCTTTCCTTGTGGTGAGCTCCGGTATCCTCTGGAAACCAAATTGGTAGAAACGCTTGTCTTGTAAAAGGTTCTCTTTCTAAAAGGTCCAAGACATCATTAAAATCCCCATATTCATACCTAATACCCTTCAGGATTTGCTTGGTGAGTTTACCGGTAGAATTATTTATTGGAGCTTTCTTTGGCCAAATTCTTTCTGGATATGTGTGAGAAAACTTTTCTTCCTTCTTGAATTCACTATTTTTGTTCTGGTTGAAAGGCCACCATTCGTTTGACGGTGGAGGGTTAAGGGGTAAACCTCCGACCCTTTCGTCCAAATGGTTATCTGCCCACGGTAGATTTGGTTTTATTTCTTCGACAAGCTCTTTGATAGTATACGGAATAAACATTTGGAATGAGTGATTCATCACTTCCCACATGTCATCCGGCGATACCACACCCTGCCACCTTTCGGTTTTTACAACATACCCGTAATCATACAGCCTTTTTTTCGACCATTCAATAGCTTCAGATGGCTTGTAAAATGTTTTCATTTAAATTCTTTTGCTTCCTTCTTATGTGTTAAAGTTTTCAAGGTTTCCTTTAGTTTGAAATTAAACCTCAAATATTTTTTCATTGGTCGTAACAATAGGGAGTTGACCAGAAAACATCTCGCCAGGCTTAACATAAAAATCAGAGACTGCAACGGTTTCTAGGTACACAAATCCAGCTCTTTTGAGTATTTCTTCAGACTTATATTTTTCTTCCTGGCTTGGGTGTTGTACACTTACAATCTCGGTTCCCCATTTTTCAGTACTAAATCCGGACAAGACCTTTGATGGGGATTTGGTGTTTTTTATGAGAAGAATTTTTATCTCTCTAACATTTGTCCTTCCTAGGAATTCGTCAATGGAAATACTGCCATCCTCTTCACAATCAAGGAGTCTTGATAGTCTTCTAAATAATCTAAGTTTAATAAATTCTTCCTCGTCTGGTTGTAAGCAGATCACCTTCCAATTCCTTGCTTCAAACTCATAAAGATGATTTTCGTGTGCATAGTTATCCGTTGCACCATACTCTAAACCACCAGATCTAAATTTGTCAGGATCTATTAGTTGAACGAGTCGATCGCATATTAGTATTTCATCCATAAAAAAAAGCAAGTTTGTTTTTATAGAACAAACTTGCTTTAATATTTCAGCAATTTTTTATTTAATCGCAAGTGGTAAGCCTGTAATCGGAAAATGACTTTTTCTCTGGTTTGCTATTTGGAAAATAGTAGCATTCTGATAGCTGTCCGTTAAGATAGATTTTCTTAGTAAATCCTGAAGGAACCGTTGCTCCGGTGGGTAGAACTTCAGCATCATCATAATGAACCTTTATAACTACATAAACATCTCCTCTATTTGCCAATTCCCTTTCGTAAGCTTCCAAAAGCCTCCACAAACCTCTATTTAAATCCTGGTGTTGCAAAGCACAATTTAAATACGAGAATGTCTGTCTCAGCATTTCCTTAGTACAATTGAAATCAGCTGCTGGTGCCATGTGACCCTTATCCCAAACGTTTGATTTATAATCTGCATTATCAGAGGTTTTAACAGAATCGTTTTTGTAAAAGTCCATTCCCTTTCTCGATGCGCTCCCTTCGGGGCACAGAACTTTATATTCAACCATTAACGGTTGTTCAAGTACCTCTGAGTACAAAACTGTATAAATACCAGCGTCGATTTTTACCTGCTCTCTTTGAGCAAAAGCCAAAGCTGGAATTAGCATCAGAAAGAATAAAAATTTCTTCATCCTAAAATTTTTTTCTTTATATATTAAAGCTAATTCCTTCTCCTTTGTACTATAATGTTGTTAATCACAACCATATGCAGGTTGTTGTGGTAAAAACTCCTTATAGCATCCTCTGGGGATTCCACTATGGGTTCACCCCTGCCATTAAATGATGTATTTAAGAGGAGGGGTATCCCTGTTTTTTCATAAAATCTAGAAATCAATGAATGGTATTTTGGATTCATCTCAGCTGTTACTGACTGGTACCTTGATGTGTTATCTATGTGTGTTACCCCTGGTATTTTCTCCCTCCATTCCTCCTTAACTTCAGTGGTAATAAGCATATACGGGGAAAAACAATCCAATTCAAATATTTCCTTCCGGTGCTCCTCTAAAACGGAAGGAGCGAAGGGTCTGTACCATTCCCTGTTCTTTATCTCTGAGTTAATATAACGCTCGACCCACTTGGATGCTGGATTACCCAATATAGATCTGTTGCCTAATGCCCTAGGACCAGTTTCACTCCCGTCCTGGAACCAGCCAATAACCTTGTTTTCTATTATACTCTCTGAGACTTGATCCAAAAGATCTTCCCAGTTTACGTATTCCTGGAACTCTATATCTGGCAATCCGCTTTCAAAGAAAGCTTTAGTAACCTCTTCATTTGTGTACTTTTTTCCCAAGTAGGGCTTTAAGTATTCTCCTTTTCTAAGGGATCCATCCGAATTCTGTCCATACCAAGCACATCCCAAAGGAATTCCGCTGTCATCTGAAGATGGTAAATAATACTTATTTTCAAACCCATCATATTTCTCAATTAGTTCGTTAGAATTACAGTTTAGAAAAGATCCACCAGCTACACAGAGGTTTTTTGAATTAACTATCCGATTAGCCATTGATACAAAGTATAGCAATAATCTTTCTTGCTCTCTTTGATAAACACCCGCAACGTTTGCTTTGGATTGGAAGTCAGAAAGGTAATTCACACCATCGGATGGAACTTCACCAAATGGGATAAACACATCATTGTCCAGGAGCTCAACAAAATCTGGATATTGATTTACAAATTCCTTATCCGCATATGAAGCTAATCCCATTAGTTTTCCTGCTTGCCAACTATGATTAGCTGGATCATAAACTAATTGCATTGCACCGGTTCCATACATTATACCAACAGACACACCTCCACCTTTGTATCCTTCATCCGACATCTTTATCCATTTCTTAAATGTCTCCTCGTAAGAACCGTTTTTGAAATGGAATATTGTAACGGCTTCAGCTAGCCTTAAATTGTCGGGGAGATCGTTCGGATTTTTTTCTGGAAACCAGACATTAGCCTTTGAGCCTGGTGCAACCTCACTTCCGGAGGCATCCACAACTAAAACTGCAGATTCTTCAAATCCAGAGCTATAAAAGGTACTAAATGCATGAGCAAGGTGGTGAGGGATAAATTCCAATTGAGATCCATCCAGTCCAGTGATCTCTTCAAACTCTATGGAATAGTCGTCAGGTAATTCTGTGGTACTATAAATAAAACGATCTATGTCTTTGAACCCAATACCGGCTGCCTCAACACAATACTTCATTGAATTTTCCGGCAGCAGATGTTGGTATCCCCCGTAAGATTTAATCCTGGTAATCCTTTCCTCTGATATACCTACAATAATTTTTCCATCCTTAATCAAGACGGCACCCATATCATGACCAACGGATATTCCCAGGGAGATCATAGATTATTTGACTCTCATTCCATATTTGGACTCTACCCAGGACATTTCCATTTCAGCTTTCCTCCTATCGACACCCATTACTGAAATAATAGTGTTTACACCAAATTCGATCCACTCAGCGTATTCCCTTTCAGAAATTGGTTTCTTGTACATCCAGTGTGGGTCGTTCTTAGCCTTTTCCGGACTGATGTCAGCATACGTCATGTGCCTCTCTTTAAGAAGGAACATGATCTCATACTCTTTAGAATTTGTTTGATTCATTTTTTAACTAGGTTATCAAAAAGTTTTTATCAACCTCTTTGCTGTAGAATAGTTTGTAGCAAGAGGAATGTTGTGATGATCACATACTCTCATTAACATTTGTACATCGGGCTCGTGTGGGTGTTTCCCCAATGGATCCCTGAAAAATATTACAAGATCTATTTCCCTAACGGAAGCCATAGCTGCAATTTGTGCGTCACCCCCATGAGGACCAGATAAAAGCTTTTGAACTTTTAAACCTGCTTGCTCCACATGTGTTCCAGTTGTACCAGTTGCAACAAGTTCGATGTCTTCCCTTTTAAAAAAATCTAGGTTGTGCATGATAAAAGAAACCATAGAGGCTTTCTTTCCATCGTGTGCTATGATTGCTACTTTCATTTTAGTGTGTCTCCTCTCCAAACTCTATACGAGTCAGAATCAAAATGCTCTGTGGATACCTCATAGACAACGCCATCCTCCAAAGCTTCCAGCTGGTGTGGTTGTCCTGGCCTTTGTCTTACCGAATCACCCACTCTCAAAGTCTGTTCATGCAATTCAGCATTCTCTGTGTCTATCCATCTATAGATAAAAGATCCCTCCTGGACATACCAGGTCTCATCCTTAATCATGTGATAGTGCATAGAGAACTTAGCCCCTTTTTTAAAGCAAAGAAGCTTACCGCAATACAATTCGTTATTTTCGAATATAATCTCGTGACCCCACCCTTTAGGTACGTTACATCCGGGACACTCTTTAGCATTTATTACTTTAGGTTTTTCCATAACTATTTTTTAATGACGCTATCCAATAAATCTTTGTACCTCGGTAAAATCCTAACAGACGCTTCTTCATAATCCATAAACTTGGCGTCGTTTATTTCGTTGAGTTGAAGCATTGACTGCGGAAGGATTTCATTTTTTAAACCTATTTCTTCCATCGAATCAATATAACATTCAAAAATGTAAACAGTCTTAAAAACTTTTTTTCCCCTTGTGTAGTGGACTGTATGTTTTTTGCCCAGCTGGTGGGGTAATATTTTTATGCCTACTTCTTCAAAGGTTTCCCTACAAGCAGCTTCGACCTCATCTTCGCCTACTTCGATATGACCTTTAGGAGGCATATAGCTTCCAAACCATTTGCTGTTTGTGCTGTGACATAAAAGAAGCTTGTTGTCGCAAACAATAGCAATCCCAGAAGATTCCTCTATTTTTCCCATGTGGATTGTTTATTTTATTTATCACAGATTTTAAGAATTCGAAACTGCTCTGCCCTTCATTTTTTCCCAGTCTTTTTCTGGGCGAACCTCAAGATTGGTTTTCCAACCTCCCTCAATAGTGTTCATCCTTGTTCCCTGGGATTCTGCATAAGTAATTAAGGCATTAACATCTTTTGGGAAACAAGTTCCACCGTATCCCATCATCCCATCAGGACCTGGAACGTGTAAATGTGAATCCCCAATTCTGCCATCGGACGCGAATCCATGCATTGCATCTTCCCAGTTTACACCAATTTTTTCTCCCAGTCTATAAAACTCGTTCATGATGGAGACCTTTGTGGCGAAGAAAGTGTTGTTCATGTATTTGATGTACTCAGCAGTTTTTGAATCTGTGAGTATAAAGTGTCTGTTCATAAACCTCTCCTCAAACACCTTTTTAGCTCTGGTAGTCAAATGTTCTTTGCCTCCCAGAATTATCCTTGCCTGTGTTAGAAGATCGAGTTTAGCGGTTCTTTCAGTCAGGAACTCTGGAGAAAATATAATGTTGAATCCAAATCTTTCCGACAGGGATTCTGTGGTTCCTGGAAGTACAGTTGATTTGATAATGAATATTTGGTCCTTGCTTGGAAATATAGAGCCAAAAAAGTTTTCAATAAACGAAAGGTCTTGGGTCCCATCCATTCTCATTGGTGTGGGCAAACACACAAAGATAAATTCCTGCTCTAGTGTTTCCTCTAAGGTATGTGTTGCCTTTAGTGGATCAATATCATATACCCTTACATCTGCTGTTGGAGAAAAGGCAAATGCTTGGGATTCGCCTACAAAGCCATTCCCAATAATTCCTACGGTTTTCTTTCCCATTTTCTAAATATAAATGTTATATCCCACATTCCAATGGGATGCTTTTTATAGACTACCGTCTTTTGTTTATTTCAAATATAATTGAGAAAGTTCCTCATAATTACCAATCGAGGGTATCTAGGTTTAATTCATATCCATCTCCAGTATCAATAGCATCTACTGTAAATTCGTATTTGCCGTCCAGAGTTTCAGCGGTCATAAATCCCTCGTAATTATAATCCCCGTAACCGCTTTCGAAGTCATCAAAGAAAATGATCTCGTTTTTGCCGTCAGGTCTAATTATCTCATACCAAAAAACATCTCTCGGTACTTTAAAATCTGGGTTATCCGGGTTGTACTTTTCTGAAGCGAACCAATCCCTTTCTTCCCTGTATTTTCTAATGAGATCCGTGATCTCTTCTGAGTCGTCTTCGGGGGACAATTCTCTCAAGAATCTTACACCTCTATAATGACCCTTTTTGGGCCATGATGAAGCCATCCACCTTTCTCCTGTTCTAAAAGATTCATATAAAGAGATGTGTTTCATAACTCTATATATTTAGAGAAATGCAAGGATCTTTTCTTTTTTGCCACTTTGTTTTATCCCTTCCCAATCTCTTGGAGTCCAAACAAAGTTTTCTAGACCCCACTCTCTTTCATGTGGACCGTAAGAACTTGCTTCAACATAGACACCCATGTGTAGATCATCGATTGCAACCCAATGTGTAACTTCAGGATGGTCTCTGAGCCATCGTTTGATTTCAAAGTGTCGCTGTTGTTCAAGGTCATCTTGTCGGCTCCAAGGAAATTCACCATGGGGCTTAAGGAATCCATCTTCCACCCAATCGGTATAGTGGAACTTTTCAGTAACACTAATTGGGCGCTTAATAATGCCCTGAGACTCGTAGTAATCACCCAGCTCTTCAAGGTTTGCATGGAATCTCCAATCTGACGATACTACTATCTCCGCTCCTGTTTCCTCTAGGATAGAGTTAAGTACCTTAATAGCCTTCTTATCGAAGTTATCGAAACGAACCTCAACTGGTCCATTATCACCAAAGCCCTTGCGGGGGTTATCATCAGTAAAAAACTTCTTTTGTTTTTTGTAGCGCGAACCCCAATTGTTGGCTAAACAAATTACTCCGTCGTTATCTAGAAATATTATTTTCATTATACATTAAAAGTTCCCTCAATTGAACTCGGCCCTTCCTTAGGTTCAATCTGATCGCTTAGGTAATCACAGAAGTAATTGCTACAAGTTTGTGGCCTGATTTCATGAACTGTACAGAATTTGAGAGTTGTGTTGTAGAAAATGCAAGGTAATTTTGGGTGATGAAAATTTACCCTCAAGGCAGGGTAGTTTTCTGGGTTTTGCCAAGTGCTTTTGTCTGGAAAAATTTGGCTACCTGCTTCAAAGTCTATAAAAACATCCTCATATCTAACGTTTCTTCCAAGGTGACTTTGGAGTCTTTCGATGAATTCATCAGTGTCCGTTATTTTTCCAATGATATAATCCCTATTCTCTATGGAACAGCAGCTTCCGTCATACCCGTCTATACCGAAGCATTTATTAGAACATATGTCGCAAATGCTCTCCATTACTGCATTAAATATTTGTAAGTGAGTTATTTTTTAAGTAGTACCAGCTCATATCATCGAAAACTTTCACATTTCCCAAATCGACATAATCTATTAGCCACTTAGCAACTATACCATAATCATGACCAGCAACAATGCCGCTACTATTAACTTTTGGTACCCAATTTTCCATGTCCGCTCGAAACCCCTCCTCAGAATGGTCAGCATCAATATAGATTAAATCCAAAGTACCTTCTTCGAATTCTTTCGAAGCAAGATCTGAGTTCTTTTTTATTTTAACCAAATTATCATAATTGGAAGACATTCGATCAAACATTTCTTCAACGTGGGGTTTACAATAGCTAGGGTCCCAATTATCAACACAATAAATTTTTTTCACATACAGTGCAAAAAGCTCGGAACTAATTCCCATATAGCTTCCGATTTCACACATTACAAAATTCGGCTTAATGATATCATCAACAAAATCTGCTAAACCTCGTACGTGTTCCCCCTCCATTTCTGTTCTTGTTAAATCAATCGGATGTATCATGCGATTGATTTTCATTAATTCCTGCACTCTTGGATTTTCTTTGCAACTCATTCTTAGTTATTTATTTTTAAGCGACCCTCATTAACCCCTTCCTCAAGAGTCGGGTGTAATTTTAAATCCCCACTTGGGTCAAGAACTATAACAGCGTTATCCAAAGATGGATTTTTTTCCTTATCAAACCTACCATCACTTTCAAATAACACATACAGTTTTTCTCCTATAGCAGAAGCAAGTTCTTTAAGGGTCTCCAATGATTCGGTTACATCGATATCACCGTACCAGATCTTGGTTTTTCCAACAAAAAGGTTAGCATTAAAAACTACCACATGGTCAGGAAATGTTCGGCTATAAAATCTTTTGCTTCCCGATATCATTTTACCAGGATAACCTAATGCCTCCTTTGCAACTTCATAGTATATGTTCTCCATCTCAGAATTTTTAAATTCTAGAGACTTCCTGCTGTTTAGTTTCTTAAAGATGAAAAGAATTCGGGATTCAAGCTCTTTAAGAATTCAACATATAGACTGATTGCATTCTCAACATCTTTCTTGTGAGCCATCTCAACTGTGGTGTGCATGTACTTCAAAGGTGTAGCAAGAATAGCAGTAGGTATGCTTTCAAGAAAAAATGCCATTGTATCATTGCCATAAGATCCCACTGTCAATTGGAGGGGGATGTCATTTTCTGATGCTACTTCTCTTAGCTTTGCATTCACCTTGCGGTGGTTCTGTGCAGTGTATTCGATACATGGCCCATCTCCACCTTTCGTATCTCCATCTTTTGCTTTGTTGATCCGTGGAGTGTTCGTATTATGACAAACGTCGTGTACCAAAGCAAGATCTGCATTCAGCTTTTTAGCAATCATTTTTGCACCATATAAACCCACTTCCTCCTGGACAGAATTTACTACCATCAGATTAAATGGCAGACTGGTTTTACTGTTGTGAAGATCTTGAGCTACACTAGCAATAATATATCCTCCAATCTTATTATCCAGAGATCTCCCAACCCAATAATCACCAATTTCTCTCAGTGGATCGTTGAATGTTACAAGACATCCTACCTCAATCTCAGAGGAGAGAACATCTTCCTTGCTTTCCATACCAACATCTAACCAAAGCTCATGCTGGTCTGGACCTTTTTCAACATATTCTTTCCTAGTGTGAATAGCTGGCCACCCGAAAACACCAGGTATTTTCTTCCCAGTGTGGGTGTGGATAATAACATCCTTCGATGGAGCAATCATATTATCAGAACCCCCGTGACGCTTTACCCTAATGTATCCTTCTTTTTCAATGTGTGTCACGATCCAAGCAATCTCGTCACAATGTGCTTCGATTACTACTGTTGGAACCCCAGGGTTCCTCATTCCATTTTCGTCCCTTGAAAAGATCTTTGCCACCGCAGTGCCATACGGATCTACATAAACCTCGTCAGAATATTTTTTAATCTCCTCTATCCAAATTTTCTGTCCTTCTGTTTCTTGAGCTACTGGGGCATAAGCATCTAGGTATCTATAAATAAAGGGTCTTTCTGAAACTTTAATCTGATCTTCCATCTTATATTATTTAGTTTGTGTATCTGGCATTATACTAGAAAGATATTCCTTTGGACCAAGGACAGACCTTTCACAATTCTTTTGGGTCATCATTTCATCAATCCACTCGTCCCAATATTCATCTAACAATTTTATAAAAGACTCTGGATTTCCTCTGAGCTTGAAGCGATGGATATATTCCTCTTTAAGGGATCTTTCAGGATAAACAAGGACAAAAGGTATTTCGTGATAGTCTAAAGCATCTCTCAATGTTTTGTGAGAAGAGACCAAGATAAAATCTACCTTCGGATCATCTATTTTTTCCTTAATGTGCTGGATGTAATTCTCTGGGAAGTTTTCCTTATCAAAATCAGAACTATCCAAGTCTATCACATTAAGACCAGAGATCTCGCTATATGTAGATTTCCCAGTTCCAGGAAAAGCTGAATATACCTTTATCTTAAATCCGTTTTTGTTACCCTCGTCGTCGTATAGACCCATCTCTTGGTCTAATCTCATCATCTCAGTAAGAGCTTTTTCCCTAAGATTCTTTTCTGCAGTTTCTCGATCTCGAGCTATTCTAACAGCATCCAAAAGTCTTTCTCTAAGATCCTCAAACTCTATATCGGTGTGCGGCGAGTTATAGCATTCAAACTCAATCCTATCAACAGAGTTGTCCCGAAGACCTACGACATGGTAGTCATCCATCTTCTTTTGTAAATCCTCAAAAGCTATTTCTTCTATCTTTCTGGAGTCAATAGATCCAATAGGAAATCTAACTACCAGTATTGGCTTTGTTATTTTCTTTTTTGGCATGCGGTTCGTTTTAATCCATGTCTTCCTTTGAAGGATGATTATTTGGTCTTCCCAGAAAATCAGTTCTTTCCCCTTTCTTTTCTTTCTCGTATCCCCATTTGAAGATTTTAAGAACCATAACTAATCCGACCAAGCCGAACATTAGGATAAGGGAAAGTAGTGGAAAATCAATCATTGTTTTTAAGTTTTTATTAGTAGCCCCGCCAGGAATCGAACCTGGATCAAAAGTTTAGGAAACTCCCATTCTATCCGTTGAACTACGGGGCCAACAGATTAAAGCTTATCCTTTATTTGGTCTGGGATTGTTTCCAATATGGACTTATCCTTTACCTTTTCTTTAAAATGCATTGTTAATTCCTCCTCGTTAAATATTTTGTTCTGTTGGGTCATGTGTCCCTGGTGTGGGTGTAACTTAGACCCAGCAAAAGACATTTTCTTTGCGTGATGTAACTTGAAATCGAAATAGTGAAGATGTATGAGATAAATGCCATCGTCATGGTTTGGCTTTCCAGTTTCGAATATCCTAGTAACATTCCCATCTTCATCTTCAACTGGTATCCAATCAAAATTATTTGCATCGTGAAATCCCGGGCCCCAATTGGGTTGAACCCTGGATATTAGTGTTTTGTCATAACCAATATCCTTATACATATATTTTCTCTGCTGAAGTATTGGTCTACCCAAATCAAGATCTGGTTCCTCCTCGATAACATGGTAAATATTATAACCTGTACATGTATAAAATCTTCTCTCTGAATCCAAAGCTTCTAATAGAAATTCACCAAGTGATCTTCCATCCTTTGGTATTATAAATTCATCCACGTCTGTATAGATAACAAATTTGTAACTTTCAAGAAGCTCTGTGTGTAATTCATTAACTCTTTTTGCTAGAACTGATACGTCATTGAAATAGTCTGTGTGGAAATTTATCACATTGCAATCTAAATTCGAAGTGCTTCCATCAGTAGTATCATTATCTATAATAAAAATATCTTCACTCTCAAAATATTTAGAATAGTATGATAACCAAATGGGAAGAAAGTGGGATTCATTCCTAACGCAGGTTATTATAGCAAAATTTCTTTTCATAAATTTAAATATAAGATTTTCTGAACAAAGCTACCACATCTTTTGCGTCATCAACGGCATCGTGGGTTACTGTTTTGTCCAAGCCAGCTCTTTCCTTACAAAGGCTTAAGTCGGGTAGTGAGCTGTCGCTTTTCCAATCGGTGAATAGTACACTTGGATCAAGAACCCTTTGTCTAATTCTAACTAGTTGCTTCCATCTAGGAAGTCTAACTATGAACTTCATATCAAAGGTAGCAAAGTTTTTTCCAGCTGCTGATATTGTGATTGGCCTGGTGTTGTTTGTAATTGCCGGTAGCATTTTGCCATTTCTCCTCGTGATATAACCACCAGATCCTGGATCACCTAGATCAACGAAATCATTCTCTGCTAACCAATAATAGAATTCCTCTGCAACATCATCCTCGTTCATGAATTTCATGCCTGTGAGTCTTTCAAGATCAAATCTTTCACTATCATCTTCAGCGGTTTGATAATGGACAATAGATTCGATGATTTCCTTGTTCATGTTAATTGCATAGGGAGATCCCTCGATTCTTTTGTGCAAAATAGCTGCATGGAAGGTTGGAAGATCTTCCATGGGTTTAATGTTGTTGGTGTCTTCGAGGACTGCACCAATTGTGAGGATCTGACAGTTTTCCGGGTCAAGTCCTGTGGTCTCTAAATCTATACTTATGTACTTCATATGCTCTTTATTAAGATCCTATTTTTTTGGCGGATGAATGATTGCTTCTGATTAAAATCTCGACATCGCGATCATCCAAAATGCCCCAAATAGTTTCTTCTTTTTCTTTCCAAGTTTTATATTGTTCTACATAGTTTCCCTGCATAACTATTTCATACTTAGCAGATTCGTTTATAACCTCATACCTAATGAGGATACAATATGCGCTTGGAAAGGAAACTGATTTAACATCTACTACACTGTCCTCAGTTTTTTTGATTTTCCTCTGAGAGATTTTGTTTACCCATTTCCAGAACCTATTCCATCCAGGGTTGCCCAATATTTTAAATTGCATAACTTTCAATGACTGGTGTATCTTTCTATCCTCAATAATAGCATTGTTTCCCGTAATAAAAAAACGAGCACAAAAAAGGCCTCAATATTTGAGACCCTTAACTTTCTGTGAGGTTGTAGAGCTTAAATGAATAGAATCAAATCTCCAAACGAATCCCAATCGCCATTGTCCTTTTCAGATTTTTTATCTGAATCCTCGTGTGCATTCTCGGTTATTTCAGAATAATAATCCCCGTAGGAATCGTAGTGTGGAAGGAAAAATGGCTGGTCGCCTGCAGATTTTTCTGGGTTGTTAGGGGAAGGTGGCTGGTTCATTTTGTGGATTGGATTTTCTTGTATTTATCTTAGAATTTATTTTTTTTAAACTGAGGCACAGACTGGATTCGAACCAGTGAATAACGGATTTGCAATCCGCTCCCTTAGCCACTTGGGTACTGTGCCTTATGCAGGTACGGGAGTTTGTATTTTTGACCCGGCTGGAAGTTGAGCGCTTGCCAATTCTTTTGCAATTGTCGAATTTGGTGCTTCGATGTAAAGTCTGAGTGTTCCCCCCAAACCAGTAGGTAAAATGTAGTCAACCCTGTAATTCATTTCTTAATTAATTAGTAGTCCGGGCGGGACTCGAACCCGCACGAGCATTACTGCTCAAAAGATTTTAAGTCTTTCATGTCTACCGATTCCATCACCGGACCAACTCCACAAATCTAAGATATGGTTGGAAAATGCCTACGATTTTTTTTGGTAAACCTTTAGATTTCTTATCTCCATTCTACCCTCAGTCGGTTGGTTCTCCCCTTCAGGTTGTTTTAGACCGTTGTTTAGAACCAAGTACTGATCTTGCCCATTGGTCTTGAGCATTTTTCTGTTCTTAGCAACTTGAACCAATTGACCGTCGAAATAGAACTTAATAAACTTGTCAGTCCAGTGTATTGCGTATTGAACAAATCTTTCTTCTGGACTTTTGACAAATATTCTTGGTGCCCCATAATCTTTTTTACCATCTTGCCAAGTGTTTCCAGTTCCCCAGTGTATGTTTGGCTTCATTTGTATCTCATTTACATCTTGATCGGTGTATGCCTCGAAGATGTCAATTTCTGGTGGCCATGAGTTTGTACCACTTAACCAAAAAGCGGACCATTGCATTTTTTCGATAGGTAGCTTAATTTCTGCTTCAATCCAGCCATAGGTAAAAGATCTCTTAGAGGAGATAAGGCCAGAAGCCCATGGTAAAGTAAACTCGTCCAGTAGTTCGGGCTTTTGTTGCCATTTAGGCAGATCTTTCTTGTAAATTGTTTTCGGTAGATACTTATTCTCTAGAATTAAGCTTTCTCCACTCAAGAAAGTAGCATCTTCGCTCCAATACCACCAAAGCTGGTCTGTGTGAAAAAATCCCCAGGGTTGGCCATACCTCCATTCTTCAGAATTAAGAGATCCTTCTGTGAAAGAATCCTCGAAAACAATTTCATAACCCTTCGGTGGGTTTGCCTTTCGTTCTCCTGAAACTTCTTTTTTAGAAAGCCTCCATGCTTTAAATTGCAGCCAGAAATTGTATAGGTTGTTCCAAGGGGTTCTTTGGAGATAGTGTTTAAGTACCATAATTAAAATTTATTTTATCCACCGGTGGTAGTCCATTTCTCTTAATTGGATATCACTATATCCAGCCCTTTGAAAAGCTATCGATGGGGAAAAGCAATATACATTATGTATTTTCTGAAGCTCGGTAAACATAACATCAAGCGGAGCTGTTTTCTGCTCAATCTTTGAAAGCATGGTTTCTAGGAACCTTCCATTAATAGCAACAGCGTGTGTAGAAAATGTGTGGTGAACCCTAACAACAGAATCAGAAATTCTCTCCGGTGCTTTCACACCTTTATGAGCATTATGATTACCACCAAAGTAAAAGAAATCCCAATCGGATGGAATCTGTGGAAGTAAATTCCCAAGGGTAGTCACATCTTCAGTAAAATAACAATCATCCTCAAGGATCAGCAACCTTTCTATTCCATTTTCGATACAATTTCTAATAATATCAACATTTGAAAGAATAAGACCTAGCTCACTTGGCTTAATCTTAAACGGCTTAGAGTCGAGGTTTTTGCCGTCATGTGCAGAGAATCTTTCAACATTCTTGATTCCCCACTTTTCAAACTCCTCCTGGGATTCTTGCCATTTGTCAGGCCTTCTATCAAGGTTTACACAATAGATCTTATCAAAGTACTTGTTAAGTTCATTCATCTGTAGATATTTATTCGCACGCCAGGTAGGATTCGAACCCACGACCCTCGGTTTTGGAGACCGGTACTCTACCAGCTGAGCTACTGACGCAAATTGTTGGCAGGGACGGATTCGAACCGCCGTACTCCGGAGAGAGCAGATTTACAGTCTGCCGCCTTTAACCACTCGGCCACCTACCAATTTTTCCTTATTACCAATTTTTGATTAGCATATCTGTGTGGTCCATCTTCAAAGAGATCATTTACAATTTCCCAGTTTGAACCGCTTCTTTTGCAATAATGATAGATTAAAGAACCCTTTCCAAAGATCTCGTGTTTAACCTCAAATTCTCTTGTATCTACTATTTCACCTTCATAGAAAATATTCCAGTAAATAAAAGTTCCCCTTGAGAAATTGTCATCGATTATGATATAGGAACCTTCCTCCATCTTCTCTTCAATAGCTTTGAACTCTAAAAAAGTGTGGAGCATAGATGGATCTGGGTTGTAAATATCAAAATCCCAGGAATCCAAATGTACAATTGTTGGTGATCCTTCATAGCTCATAAGAAAATCCACAGAGTCCATGGTTAAATTTACCAGTTCATCAAAATCCGGGAGGTGATCTTTATAAAGCTGAATGCTTCTGGATGAAATACTTTCATCCACATCAACGGAAGAAAATTTACCACCACTCTCTTTAGCCAAATGAGCAAACAAAAGTCCAAAGCATCCATCATCAAAAGATTGGCTTGCTCCGGTTTCTATAACCTCAATTGATTTTAAATGGTTTAGTTCTATAATATCCGAGATCCTTTGAGCTTGATCTTTTCTTTGATTGCTGACTTGTTCAAGGCCCTTATAAAAATCCAAAGACGGTTTCCAACTTCGCATAATAAAATTATCTGTCGGGAAGACAGGACTCGAACCTGCGACCCTCTGGTCCCAAACCAGATGCGCTACCACCTGCGCCACTTCCCGAATTTACTTTAAAGCTTTTTTAGATCTCTCTTCTAACCAAACAGCTCCTTGAAGCTTAAATTCTTTCCAATTGTCGAAGTCTTTGAGATCCTCTATGACACTCTCAGGCAATAGTATAAATCCCTCCGGGGCAATTCCCTGGAACTTGTAATAGCCCGAATTTTCTATTTTTTCTCTAATATTAGACAATTGGATTAATTTATTTTTGAGCCGGAGGTGGGAATCGAACCCTGCGTCACGGTTAGTTTTATCTAACTTGCTCTACCACTGAGCTACTCCGACTTTGGAGCGGAAGACGGGATTCGAACCCGCGGCCCTCAGCTTGGAAGGCTGATGCTCTACCAACTGAGCTACTTCCGCAATATTTAGATCCAATTATAAAAATCTGATGGATCTATCAAGTTTAAAATTTCTTCCCTATGCTGATCAAACTTATTAAAATCATAGAAGGGATTTATATATTCACCTAGTTTTGGAATCATTCCTTTATGGAATCTAACAACACTTACACCCCAATCGGAATTTACTGTTACCATGCTTACAAAATGATCAGTTCTTATTTTTTGAATAGCTTTCCAAACAGTACCATTCCAATAAACAGTTGCTGGGGTATTGAAATCATTATAATCTTCCCTAGCGTGATGGCAAGTAGGTGGACTGCAATCATGAAATACAATGTATCCATTTGGGGTAAGATGTTCCTTAGCGTTCAAAAAATCTCTATACACTTGGTCTGATATGTGTAGTCCATCTACAAATATCAAATCCCACTTCATGTTAGGTGTAAGATCTAAGGAATTTAATCGTAACTTGTAAAAAAAATCATCAGATTCATATGGGTAAGTTGCTTGGTTTTGAGACATGTGGTTATAATCAGTTTCATAACCAGGATCTACGCTCCACTTACTTTCAGCATTTATCTTGTCAAAGCATTCTTTTGGATCACGAAGTCCAATTTCAAGATATGTCCTTAGTCCCTCCTTTTTAATGATTTCATTAATAATATCGTATCTTTCCATAGAAGTGTTTTTTTTGCTCCTCCACCTGGGCTCGAACCAGGGACCTATTGATTAACAGTCAACCGCTCTAACCAACTGAGCTATGGAGGAATAGAAAGGTCCGGGCCCAAAAGGGCCCTTTTGAAGACCTTAGTTGCGGGAGAAGGATTCGAACCTCCGACCTCCAGGTTATGAGCCTGGCGAGCTACCTCTGCTACCATCCCGCGATATAATTAAAGGAAGGGGAATCTGGCGAGTACTTGTATTTGCCCGTTTCACACCGGTACCAAGCCTCCCATCTTTTTCCAGATCCTTGCCTCTGTGAATAAGCACCCTTCCTTTGTTGCCCCTGCTGGACTCGAACCAACACTGACGGAACCAAAATCCGCTGTCCTGCCAATTAGACGAAAGGGCAATGTGGTGGGCCCAGCAGGGCTCGAACCTGCGACCTACTGATTATGAGTCAGTTGCTCTAACCAACTGAGCTATGAGCCCATTTCCATTTAAAATATTGTTGAGTGATCTTCTAAATCTTCTCCCGCCTCTTTTGAATAATAATACGTAGCAAGGGATGTTCTAAATACTCCTTCGGGAGATCTGGTTGGTTCCGGATGTCCGTGCCAAGAGTTTTTTGAGGTGCCAAAGATGACAAGTGTGTTGAAGTGTGGGTAAATGCTTTTTATAGCTTTTCCACCCTCGCTAGGTTTGTCGTCCCAAAGTTCTAAAGCTCCGTTCCATTCTTCTTGCCAATCCTTGTTAAGATAAAGGAGAACGTTTAATCTTCGATACATTGATTTATCAAAAGGTGCTCTACTAAAATCAATATGAACTGCTAATTTACCATTACTTGGAATCATATGTATTCCACCGCCGATAAAATTAGGATCTACTTGAAGATTTTCAATTTCTGTTAGTTCCTGTAAGAAACCAACGAATTCAGGGGAATTAAGGTAGGTAAGAACTTTATGTGCTGTCTTTCCCCTGCCCCCATCTCTCACATGGTCTATTGCTAGTTTTTTCTCCATTGGAGAATCATAGCTTCCTAAGAAACCAATATCATTTACATCCTCTATCAAATCAGATGCTTTTCCAACCTCTGATAAGACCACAGGATCAAAAAGATCCTTAATTACATAATGAGTAAATGGCTCATTAAAGGTAACCAAATGCCTTTCGTTTAGAATTTTCTGTAAATCTTTAATTACCATCTATTTCATTATTTAAAAAAAACAGGATGCTTTTTGGATATTTGCATGTATCTTCAAAAATTGCTGTATGCATCCTTTTAGTACCGAGGGTCGGACTCGAACCGACACACCGTAAGGCGCTAGATCCTAAGTCTAGTGCGTCTACCAATTTCGCCACCCCGGCATTTGCAGGATATCGCTTAACCTGCGGTGAGTGTTCCTTTCACCTTGTTCCCTTTCGGTACTACGATTTTTTTGGCGGAGAGGGAGGGATTCGAACCCCCGGTACGTTGCCGTACGCCAGTTTTCAAGACTGGAGCATTCGACCACTCTGCCACCTCTCCGTATTCGGTTTTGTTCCACATTAGCCCCACCACACAGTGGACATGGGTAGGATTTTGACTAAGGTGCTCCGAAGAGCTTTACACCGAAAACCTGATCAGAGCCGCTGGAGGGACTTGAACCCCCGACAGGCTGATTACAAATCAGCTACTCTACCAGCTGAGTTACAACGGCTTTTAGGCATTTTCCAACATGTCAAAGAACTGTTTGATTATTTGTCTTTTTTACACCCAGCAGGATATTATGTTTCCATACAAAAACACAAATAATTACATTTTTCCTCACTCGGAGTTTGTGGAGCTGGCGGGATTCGAACCCGCGTCCAGCTAGGCACACTCAGAGAATCTCATTCACAGGCTTATCTAGTTTTTATAAACTAGCAAATCTTTGTCACTTATTTTTTTGGACTGAGATGAGTGACGATACTCAGCGGAAGACGCTAACAGCGATCTTAAGGGTATTGGACCGTAGTCCTCAGGGTTACTGATCGACTTCCTATTGTGGGTACTTCTAACCCTTATTCCCCAATGTAACTTTCTGTTCCTAGGCAGTTACCGCCCAATGCTTAGGCTGCAAGAGCAACTTCAGCTGTTTCAACAGAACCTAGTCCTGCCAAAACGAAAAATGGATTTTCGCCATTTAAAAAGTTACATAGGTTATTAAAGAGTTTCCAATGCTAACTCTGCCTGCAATTCAAAGAACGTTCGCCTCCTGTCGATTCCATTCAGCCCCAATTCCATAGATACAAAAAACCCAAATCTTTTGAGGGATTTGGGTTTAGATATATCTAGACTTCTTCTAAAATTAACTATCTAAACCCGCAGGGTAAATTATACCCTGTTGGGAACGAACCCAACGTCCAAAGACACGATATTTGTTTAAATAGTTTCATTCTAGATGAAGATTGTGGCAATTATATATCAAAACCGGAAAAAGTTTCCTTCTTTCCTTATGTATGATGCAAATTTATATTACATATCACAATTAAAAAAATGCTACATCACAAATAATGGAAATTCCTGAACTTTGATAGATTTTCTAGCTGATCTCCCTCGATTTCATAAGAATCATCTACCTTAATATCCTTGTGAGAAATGGAGAATTCAAAAAGGTATTTCCCGCCAGGTTCTAAAAAATTCAGCTCATTCCAAGCCAATTCTCCCCGGTTTAAAGTATAATTCTCTTCTAATAAAACATTGTCACCAGTAATCCTAACAAAGAATTTAGCGCTATCGAAAGGTGAGGATATTTTAAGGTGAACAAAAAGTCTATTTGGTAATTTTCCGGACTTATCTACGAAGATAGAACAGAGTGAAGTTGTATACAGCATATAGTCCGTCATTGACCATTGGTACTTGTGCGTATCCCACTTTTCCCCCAAATCTCCATCAAAGAAATCATTCAGTCCTTTTCTTGATCTTATCATTGGATTTATTCTATCCCCTATCAGGTAAAGGAAATCCTCAAATATAAAATTTGGGAACTCCGAGAAGAACTTAGGATTTGTTGAATAGTCTCCCCATGGAATTTTACTTTGGACATCGGTTGTTAGCTTTATAAAGAAAAGGTGTCCATGAAACCAAGGAAATTCAGGAACCTTGAAGAAAAGAGAGTCATTTCCTTCATTTTCCAATTGGGAGCAAATAGAGTTCACCTTGTCGTCGAAGTTGTCCGGAAAAATAAAGTCCGACTCCATGTAAACAACATAATCAAATTGACCGGAAAATGACATTGCCAGTGCTGGTATAAAAAGGGAGATTATGGAAGGTGAATACCCTACCCATGCTTTGTAATCTCCGTAAACAACATCACCATTATCATCGCAAAAGCTCACCCAATTAACGCTCGGAAAATTTGTTGCTTTACCCAATAAAATTGGTTGGAGAAGATCTGAATCCTTGTAAGACACCTCGTTATTGCTATTATAGAGGTAAAAATCTACAGCATCCTTAATCATGGCATCACAGTCAAAGTGGGTAATGAGTGTAACATACCCACCAACTTCCTTAATTCTCTCTATATGGGATAGTAGGTGGTTTTGTTTTTCCTCAGAGTTTGGGAATGATGATATTATAAAATTGCACCTTGATTGTATCATAGCTATTCTAAACTTCCCAGCTTACATTCATATTGCTAACAGATTTTTTCTTAATGATATAATCTTCTATTTTAGACAAATCGCATGGATTGTTTCCAAAAAAAATCCCCAGGCTATTAACCCAGGGATTTAAAATAACAGGATCGCTATTAGTATTATTCGGCTCTGCAGCTATATCTCTTTTTACGTCAATGAGAAGTTGACGTCGTGATTTTAGTTTTGAACCAGGTCACTGATCTCCGGGTCTCGTTAGAGAGTAAGCTTGCGCTCTACTACAACTAACTCTGCATCTAGTATAGAATAGGTTTGCTGTACCGATCCTTTCACAGGTTTCTTTTTTGTAACTCTTATCAAATAGTATAAAACTTGCTGTAAGAAACCTAATATTTTCAAAGAACTCTTTGCTCTCTTAAGCTTTTGAATATTTCGTCAATATGCTTTTGCTCAATAAATCTTTTACTATCCCAAATGGCATTAAACAACCTTACAATTTCTTGTTCGGTATAGGTTTCAGGTTCAAATGATGAGGTTCTACCTTTTTTAACCATCTCAAGAAGTAGATCTGAAATATATCCTTCCTGAACTACAGTTTTTGCCAGCTCCTCCCTTTCATATTCAGAGCATGAATACCAATAATCTTCTGGGTCAATATTTATATCTGCCATCTTGAATTAAATTATAATGTCTTTATACCTTTCAGAAAGAATAGTTTCGTTCATCACTTGAAGTGGTGAAATAATTTCACCCTTGCAAATGCTTTTAAGAATTGCTGGAGAGAAGCCGCTTACCAAAGCTGTACCAGATTCGGTGAAAGAAACCGGCACATTACCACCTCTGGATTGGATATTCCAGTAGATGATGGAAGGCATTGTGTATCCTGCTTCAGCATACATCTCTCTGATCATTTCCTGTGCAGTAGGATTCCACTCTACAGTATCAGTGTTATTCCAATAAGAGTTAGCCCTTGTCGCATTGTCGAATTCCATGTCGGAGAGGATCAAGATCTTCGTTGGCATTTCAGATGCAGGTACAGAATTTTTCACTGCCTGATCCAATATGTGCGAAAAGGTCTTTTGGAGATCCGTGTTCATACCCCAAGCAGCTCTAGATAATTGCGAAAACCTCGACTTTAAATCCCCCTTCAGTATTTGAATCTCTGGGTTAGCAGAGAAAGTTACAAAAGAGTCCTTAAACGCTCCATCGTTTCTTTCAGAAATGTACATCCCTAAAGAGATTGCAACATCCAAGCAGTTAACATTAGAATTTCCACCAGCTGGTGTCACCATAGAACCTGAGGTGTCAACTACTGGAAGAATTCTTTCCTCGCTCCCCTCCATGTAATCAGGAAGTGCTTTCCATTGCTCAGAGGCAAAGTCTGCATCTCCGTGTTTGAGAGTTTTGGTCACATCATAAGGATAGACTGCAGCAGCATTTACTTTCTCCTCACCAGACCTTAGTTTCTCAAGATACAAATTATATCTCTCTGAATCATTTTTGTGAAATGCCTTGGTGTATCTTGCAGCTGCTACTGAAGGAAGCTTACCATATTCAATAGACTCCCAATCTTTAGCACACATAGCCTGCTCGACAACATTTGTGAGACCGACCAGTGTCTTTCTGTATTGCTTAGGTGTAAATCCTAAAAAATTTCTTAGCCTGTTTGCTACCGGGCCCTTTCTAGGCATCCATTTAGCACAAAGTCCATTTTCGCTTTCGATACCACTCTTTATTAGATCTAATGCAGGTGATTCGAGCTTGGTACCAATTAAAGTAAGCAAATCATCCCATCTTCCATATTCTGGGATGAGATGTAGGTTTTTCCCTAGTATCTCTGGGTTGTCGCTTGCTAAATATGTAATAATATCTTTGAAGATCTGTCTTTCTCCTGCTCCGCCTCTGATGTCTCTTACCCAAAAAAGAATTCTCATGGCTGTAAGTGGATCCTCGTGAAACGCAAGTGAGAAGTTTGCAATAAGTCTTTGCTTATCCTGTCCCCTCATAGCACCAATCATGAAGAATAAATCTACACAAGCATTCAAAGAAGATGAGTTGGTTGTCATCCCATTTTCCGTGGTGGTGTTCTTGGTTCTAAGTGCGTCTACAAGTTTCATATTACAGATTTTGGACTTTATATACCCCTAAATGTTGATTGTTTCTTATTTTTTGGAATGACAGCGCAAGATTAATGGGATATCCCGAGCTAAAAAAATATTTCCGAAAAATTCTAAAACCTTTTCAGTACATAAAGCTTTTTACTTGCTCTAGTGTAAGCTGTATACTTGATTCTGTTTCTTTCTATGACATCCCAATTCATCTCAATATCATCCTCCATTACAAAGGATGTTTCGTAGGTACTGCCCTGAGACTTGTGTGCTGTTATACAATAAGCATAGGAGACATCAGCAAATTCTCTGAGAAAATCATAGTAAGCAATCCAGGACTTGTCCTTTCCTTTCTTCTGGATTGCTATATTCTTAAGAATGTTTGCTACCCTTTTAAAATCATATTCACTATCCTCGTGCAGAATCTCTATCGTGTCTTCGTGTCTTGAGTTGTTATCGTCCAAAAACCAGACACTGGTTTCATAGTATTTTAGATCCACCTCCAGGTCTTCAACCTTAGCCTTCTGTGTTTTAATGTCAAAAGAATCAACAGTGAATTCATCATTGGTGTTGAACACTACCATTCCATTAACAATATAGGGACTATTGATAATGAGCTTTTCTCCAACAAGTATTTTCTCGCTGATTTGCTCCTCACCATAGATTACTCTTCTGACCAGAGTGTTCATGGTTGACACAGTTTTATTCCTCCAAGCTATCACCTTAGCATATTCAGAGTCTTCCTCGAAGCTTTTGGTTTTGAAATACTTTTCCATGTAAGAGGAAATGTTTTTCCTTACCCCAGGATCTCCAAGATTTAGAAATTCAATACCTTCCCCAGATTTATTAGTTATGGTCTGTGGTAGAATACCAGAATCTGCCTCGTTAATATTTTCACGAATTTTCACAGAAGAACTAATGATCGGATTATCAAGCTTTTGTCTCATGATGGTCTTAAGATCCAAGGTCTTAATTCCATATTCCTCTGCAAGCTCTTCTCTAAAGGGGATACAATCGGGTTTACCAACAGGTGGAATTTGTGCAGGATCACCCATGCATATTACCTTTATATTTTCCCTGTGCTTAATTATTTTTTCAAAGAGATCATCATTCAACATGGAGACCTCATCGATTATTAGAAGCTTAATTTTCGATATCTTCGGCTGAAATCCAGGATCCTTGACAAACTCCTGCTTTCCGTCAAGTGTTATCTTCTCCTTTAATCCAAGTAACTTATGAATGGTTTGGAAAGAGACACGGGTGTCGTGTATATCAGACGATCTACGAATGACCCTGACTGATTTATTAGTTGGACCAGTAACGGCAATTCTGTACCACCCCTTATCCCGATAAAGCTCTGTTAAAAGGTAGTTAACCAAAAGACTTACGCAAAATGTTTTACCCGTCCCAGCCCAACCTCTAAGAACATAGATGGATCTGTCAGTTGGGTTCCTAACATAATTTACAAGCTTCCCAAATGCCAACCTTTGGTCGCTATTTAATATCGAAGTATCTACTATTTTTTTATTGGTAGCCATTAAGAGAAATCTGTGGACGAAGAAACCCTTAACCCATCGATTTCTTTATCGTAATATTTGGGATCATTAAACATAGTTTGTTCCCATATTATTAAAGTATGTGTCTTATTCGGTGGTATCCGGTAATCTCCCGAAAGTCGGTTGAAATTTTATAACTGCTTCTTATAATAGAATCCATGCACCCAGTTTCTGTTTCTACCAAAAGGGACTTACCTGAATTGATTTTTAGATGTCCCAAATTTTCCCAGTAAAAGTAATTGTTAAAGCGAAGCTGCTTTTGCTCTGAAAAAATCTCAACGGTTTCTTCCCCATCAATAAGGCAAATCTTTGTGGCAAAAGAAACATCATGTGGAATCATTTCCTGCTTGAAGAGATAAAAAATCGAAAATCCAGAATCTGTTTGCTTTAGGAAAGGAGCGTTTATTGTAAAGGCACTTAGAGTCTTCTTATCAATCGTTTTAACCCAATCCATCCCAATATGGTTTGTGTCCCAATCTTTCCCATACTCACCAAGAAATTCACATATTTTCTCTTTTGGGTAAACTAATGATTTGGAATCTCCGTAAGCAATTCTATCCAACGAATCCTCGCAAGCCTCGTTGGGATAATTTTTATAAAATTCATTCTCGTCCTTCACGCTTTGAAGACTTAGAATAGATCCTAGATGGTGTGGATCACAGATATAGAAGCATGCGTTTATACCACCTTTTGCAGTATAGGAGTCAAAGCCAACGAACCTTAAACCTTTTGACAGCATAGATTCAGACTCTTCCTTTATTTTATCACAAAGCAATTGAGTTCCCCAGAAATCACCCTCAAGATAAACATGGACAGGTATGTTTAAAGATTTACTAGTTTCTAGAGCAATTGCATGCGCTCTCATAACAGGAAATTGGTGAGCAGCATTAACCTTCTTATCTACAAAGACAGTTCCATTGCAATCTTGCATCATTTCGGAACATGAGGGCAAAATCCTTTTAAATCCATTTTGGAAATACCTGCTTTCAGAAAAATACATAGAATTGTCAGAATCATAGGTAATAAAATCAATATTTTCCTTATCAATCCCGGAGAAGTCATCATAGTGGGTAACAACACCAACTTTAAAGCCATTTCTCCTAAACAAAGAAATATTCCGGTTTAACTGGTCTATCTTTTCCCCGGTATTTGTCCAAGTTCCCATCCATACTATTGTTTCTAACGCTCCTTCCATTAAACCTCAAATACATTTTTGTCAGGACTTTCAGTTCCTTTGCTTTGTGGATGTTTCCAGAGGGCAAAATGCTGATTACTTTTTTCAGCATCCGGCCTATCTTCGGTGAAATAGTAAAGTGCAAGGGATATTCTTGACTCCCCTGGTGGACATGCTAATGGCTCAGGGTGTCCGTGGAAAGCGTCATCCGTTATGTTGAAAATAACGGCCCTGTTGAAAATTGGAGGAATTGACTTTACACAATTTTTCAAGTCTTTATCCCAAAGCTCCAGATTACCACCGTACGATTCTTCCCAGTTTTCGTTTAAATATAAAAGCAAATTTATCCTTCTGTGTAATCCAGTATTAGGATGGATGTTATAATCTGCATGAACAGAAAGCTTTCCCCCACGCATTATTTTATGAACACCACCACCAACGAAGGTAGGATCTGGAATTAATCCCTCTATTCCAGTTAGATCCTCTAAAAACCCCAAAGTGGCATCGGAATTGAGGAAATTTAAGATTTCAAAAGTTGACGGTGAATGTAATTTTATATCCTGGATGTTATCATCACACCAGGGGGTAAAGAACTTATTAACCTGATTTCCCTCAGAATAACTAGATGTATCGCTTCCCCAATATTCATACCTTTCCATCTCCGAAGCAGTTTGCCTCAATTTACTCTCGTCAACAATAAAATTGTCAATGACTGCGTGGGGAAATGGATAAGCTATTGAATACCCAAATCTAATGTTTTTGGCTAATTGGGGATTTATCATCTATTTTTTTGGCTTGTTCTTGATTACATCGTCTATGATGCCATATTTCACAGCTTCTTTAGCATCCATCCAAAAATCCCTACTTGCATCTTCCGCAACTTGCTTTGAGTCTTTATCACAATATTCACCCAGTAATTCAAAAAGAATCTTATTGTATTTTTCCCATTCCACAAAATCGATCTTTGCATCCTGAATATTTCCACTAAAGCCGCCAGATGACTGGTGAAGCATTACTTTAGAGAATCTCAGAGAATATCTTTTGCCTTTTGTACCAGCACCAAGAAGAATAGATCCCATCGAAGCAGCCATACCAGTATTTACTGTAACTATATCCGATTTGATATAATCCATAACATCTACCATAGAAAGGCCAGATTTAACAGATCCGCCCGGAGAATCAATGTGCATAGTAATGTCTTTGCCATCCACAGAATCCAAAAACATCAGCTGAGCTTGAACTATCGTTGACATCTTGTCGTTAACAGGTCCAGCAACCCAGAGAAGCCTATCCATCATCAACCTAGAGAAGATGTCCATTTGGGTAGCTCTCAGTTCTCTCTCTTCCAAAATATATGGGGTTAAAGAACCCTCGATAAACCTTGAATAATTGTGTACGTCCAGCGAACCAATGTTATGCTCGCTCATCGCGTATTTTTCAAATTCTTTTCTCATATTTCTTTTTTAAGCTTTCCTATAGTTTGGCTGTATGGGACAAATTCCCAAAGATTTATTGCTATTGCTCTTCTTGTACCTCTTGTTACCTGAGACACCCCATGTGGAACTGTACCAGCATCAAATATTACAAGTCTATTTGATTTCGCATAAATCCTTTCCGGTTCTTTATCAAGACCCTCTGAAAAGATTTCCAACATTCCACCGTCAAATTCTTCCTGTGGTGGATAATATACTGTTCCAATTTGGGAGGATTGTATTTCACTTGTTGTGGAAAATAATTCCTCGTCCTTATCAAAGTGAACGTCCAATCTATCTTGATAATGATTATCCGGATCTGCTGAAAGTATTCCAGTCCAATACTCAAAGCCAGCTACATTGAATACTTTATCGATAGGACAGTTGTCTCCCCAGATGTATTTGATCAATCTTTTTTTAAGAGTATCTGGCGGGGAACTCCACCATCCTTCCCAGAAGAAATAATTTGCCCCTGCATCTTTGAAGAAATCCTGATCTGCTGCAATTTCTGCCAACAGCTCCTCGTCCACAATAAAATCGTCAATAACTACTATCACTTAATATTCTAGTTTGAAAGGCTCTCTTATTCCGGTTTCCCTGTTGATAAAATAGCGATCATTACCGGTATTAATATTACCCTGTAAATGATAAATTATTTCCCTTGCTGCCTTTAATTCTTCTAAAACATCCAGGATGTTGACTTTATGGTTTTTAGATATTGTTAAATCCTCAATATCACCAATAGCCGAATTTACTTTCGCTCCTGCTTCTTGGAGCATATATTTTACATTTTCCATTCTATACAGTTTTGGATTATACCTCAAAACTACCAGGAAGCAACGAAGAAAAAAAATTTAAATGAGGGAATTATTAACAGATCGGTTAGCTACACCGCCCACACCAGCAATTCCGCTATACAAAGAATACACATTCTTTATTGTGCTATCCCACGGAAATTGGGATTCAGAGAGTCTGAGCATGGGCTTTACAGATACAAGATGATTTTCACCCATTACATCAGAGAACTTACACCTCAGTGTGCATTTGCCGTGTACTGGACAAACACAATGTATGTAAACAACACCATCCCCAGATGGCTTTTGAAAAAAATCGGAGAAGTGGGTATCAAAACCCTCCTTCTCCTTAAGATATGATTGTAATTCTTCTAAGAACTTCATTAGGATTAAACCATATATTCGTTGACCCATTCTTGGACCTTAGCCTGTGGCATTGCCCCAGTTTTCATAGAAACCTCTTTTCCGTCTTTGAAAATAGTCATAGTTGGAATACTTCTAATTCCTCTTTCAACAGCAATCTCTCTAGATTCATCAACATTTACTTTGACAACTTTAAGGTTTGGGTTTGCCTCGTCAATCCTTTCCAATACTGGACCTAACATTTTACAGGGTCCGCACCAAGGTGCCCAAAAATCAACTAGGATGTTTCCTCCTGCTTCAAGCTCCTGATTAAATTCTTCTATCGTCATAATTTTTATTTATTAGTTATAGTTGTTCTATGTTGGATTATTCCACTAAATTAAAATAGTCTGAACCATGTCTGGTTGTGTCCGGTATGTAATCTGTGGATTTGGTGACATAATAACAGAGATGCCGTCAGAGAGGTCATGCAAACTCGAAATGTAATTCATTACATCATCCCTCTTCTCAGGAGGAAGTTTGTATGTTGACATTACATCATCAACGATCTTATCCAGAGAATTTTGAAATTCTGCAGGATCGTGGAACTTAAAATACTTCTCATATTTCTTGACAAAATCCCTAATCATAGCCTGCTCTGGTTGGGTTAAGGATAGGTCGGACATAAAGTCGTCAAATTCTCTAATTAATCTCATAGCCGAAACACTTATTGTTTTACCCGATATATATTCAATAACACTAATTGATAATCGAAATGTCTACAGAAGAAAGAGATACACAAATCGAAGATCAGGTTGATTTTACTAACGAACAGCCTACAGAACAAGAAGAACTTACACCAGAGGTGACTGACTTTGAACAAACTGACACTGAGGATGAAACCCCAGAAATGTCTGTTGATCCTACTGAAACCACGGAACCACAGCAAATGGATCAAACTGACCCAGTCGGCCAAACAGATTCTCTACAAGAACCTACTACAGCGGAGATCCCATCAGAACCTGCTCCAGTAGAGCCAGTTCAGCAATCACAAGAAACCTCATCACCCGGTAGAGTAATGAGGTTTGAGGATTTTCTTAATAATAGGGATTAACCCCTTTCAGATCTTCCAAGATCTCTTCTGATCAGACCCCTCACATAATGAGAAATTGAAACTGGGGGTTCCCCAGAGGTCAAAGCCTTCTTAGAAATCTTTTTACTTAGTTCTTCCAGGTCTTCTGTTGATAACAGGACCTGGATTTTTTCTGTTTTATCTTCTCCTTTTGCCATAATTGGAATTTATTTCTACTTTATATATTTAATCCTCCTGGTCAGAAATTTCCATAAATTCAATTCCTCCATAAGGATCACCTTTAGCTTGCATAGGTGAATAGTCATCAATACGATCAGAGACTACAAATGCTTTGTGTGGATTGACCATTACCCCCAGCTTTTTCATCAGCGGTCTGTTTGCTAAGAATGGGGTACTTTTTGAAATCCTGTCGGTTGGAGCAACCTTAACTCCTGGAATCTTAACTCCATTGAAAAGAATATCCATTTTTACAATAGGTCTTTCTTCGGTACCTCTACCAATTTCGGTTTTTGTCCGTCCAATAATCTTACCACTCATTTCATTGTCTCCTATCTTCCAGGTAAGTGTATCACCATCTTCAGATATTTCATCAGCATGTATTGAGGAAGCAGTAGATCCATTTCCGGTATCAAACTTAGCTACCATTTTACCAACTTGCGGAATCTCAATAGTTTCTAAATACCCAACTTCAAGCTTAGCTTGAGACCAATTATCTTTTTTAACAACATAGTTAATCACATCATCTACAATAGGTTTTCCTATTGCTTGTGAGATTCCATCCGTTCCTGGTGATGAGTTTACCTCCAAGATATAAGGCTTGTTGGTTTTAGAATCTATCATAATATCAACTCCACACCAGTGACACGAAACAGCATTTGCAGCTTCACAAGCTATCTTTTCGATCTCCTCCGTTATCTCATACGCAGAAACTTCTCCACCTAAAGTATAATTAGTTCTAAAGTCCTTCTCAACCGCTTCTCTTTTCATTGCCCCTAATACTTCGCAATTCTCAGCACCAGGATTTAGTGGATCAAACTTCTTTACAATTACTTGGACTCTAACATCAAAGTTTGAATCAATTTTTTCTTGTAACAGAATTTCTCCATCCGGATCAAGTTTCTCGATGGTTTGATAAACTGATTTGAGTGAAGCATATGAATCAACAATAGAAACACCGATTCCCTGTGCTCCAGAAAGAAGTTTCATGACAACCGGGAATTCACCACCAACTTCTTCCAATGCTCTATCAAGGCCATCTATTCCATTAACCAAAGAATATCTTGGGATTGGCAGTCCTTCTTCCTCCAGAACTTTTGAGGTAAGGTATTTACTTTCACAGATTTCAATGGATTCTAATGTGTTGACACAAAAGTATCTAGCAGCTTCTAGATCTCTCATTATCTGCTTAGTGTAAGAGTTTGTAATTACCCCTCTCCTAGGAATTATAGCAGTAGTCTCCGGTTTAATTAAGATCTCTTTAGTCTCGTCACCATCAGAAAATTTAACAATGTGCCCATTGTATATTTTTTCCAATACCACATTGTTGACATTTACCACGTTACACGGTATGTCCATTTTTCCACATTCTTCAAGAAAAGATTTTGCAGTTTTGCTGGGCTTAGACTCCCCGCTTAAAATAAGGATGTCAACCATCCCGTTATCCTTAGCTTCGTTAAGAAAAGATTCGAAATTAAGAGCAGGGGTTACCTTCTTCATCAAGACAAATAATTTATCCTATATATCCTCAGAGATGTTTCTTATTTCCCTCTTGGACCTCGCTAATGCACTACCTATAACATGGTGCATATCATAATACTTATACTCTGCTAGACGTCCTCCAAAGATATATCTGTCTGAAATTTGGTCAGCAAGTTTTTTATACCTACCATACACCTCCTTGTTTTTGTCGTCAGAGACCGGATAGAATCTTTCCTTACCAACCTCCCACTCTGCTGGATATTCCTTAGTAATAACAGTTTTATCTGTCTTAGTCCAATCAAAGTGCTTGTGCTCACATATTCTAGTCCAAGGTATTTCAGCCTCCGTATAGTTCACAATTGCATTGCCCTGATAATCCTCTATATCCAACACCGATGTTTCAAAGTCTAGACTTCTGTATTCTAGCACTCCCTCGGAGAATTCAAAAAATTCATCTATGGGGCCGGTGAAAACTATCTTATGTGCCTGGGATTCCCAATATTCTCTTTCCTGGAGGAAATCCACACCAAACCTTACTTCAACGTCTCCTTGAATGTTCTCTATCATCTTGGTATATCCACCTATGGGAATTCCCTGATATCGATCAAAGAAATAATTCTCGTCGTAAGTTAATCTGATCGGGAGTCTCCTGATTATAAATGATGGAAGTTCCTTAGGATCCCTGCCCCATTGCTTTGTTGTATATCCTTTTATGAATGTTTCATAAATTTCCTCACCAACCTCATTTAAAACCCATTCTTCAAGATTGGATGGGTTCTTGATTTTTACCTTTACCTCATCGAGTTTTTTTCTGGCTTCCTCTGGGGTTGATACACCAAATAGCTGGTGAAGTGTCATTAGGTTTATTGG
>Ga0255772_10000555_pt1 | contig 37063 bp, 34 predicted proteins | sample 071ome_34_FD_179970 | JGI IMG/M metagenome (GOLD analysis project Ga0255772, IMG submission 179970) | Coastal salt marsh microbial communities from the Groves Creek Marsh, Skidaway Island, Georgia - 071411BT metaG (version 2) | ecosystem: Environmental > Aquatic > Marine > Intertidal zone >...
CATCACCAACATCTACCCAAGTTCCTCTTTTCTTCCTGGCGAAGACCCTACTTAAACTAAAAACCCCTCTTGTATCTGCCATCACTTACACCTATGAAGTTATTTGTTTGCCAGAGATTTGTGCCTCTATAGTTTCTGCTTGATCTACTGTAATTTTAATAACATCATCAGTGAGTAATCTCTTTGGTTGTGCTAATAGTTCCACACTTCCATACTTTGGAACAATCAGATTATCAACAAGTTTAGTTGTTGAAGCACCAGTGGTAACATCAACTGTGACAGGGTATGAACCAGTGTCAGTTTTGTTTACCAATCTAATGGACTGAACAACACTTGGATATGTTGATGAAGTGTAAACACCAACAGGAGTTGTAACTCCAAGTCCAGCGGTGCTAATACCTACACCAAAGTAATCACTACCAGATTTCTCTTCATAGGTGATGAATACTTTTACAATGTCATCTGTACCAGCTCTACTATAATCAGTAGATCTGATTGTGATTCTGTCATTTGCATTCAGAATCTGAGGTTGCTCCAACAATTCAATGGATGTTCCTGTTGGAATTGGAATATTGTATGCAAAGTAACTTCTTTGTCCTCCACCATATCCTGTTGTAAAGTCAAATGCTCCAATGAAATTAACTTCTGTATTACCTGTTGCTACATTGGATGCAAAGATAGAATAAACAAGATATTGTGTATCTGCTGTTGCAGGAAGTGTCAAGACAGTTGTGCCAATACCAGTTGCAGTTGCTACAACAGTGGTGGTGATACCAGTATTAAACTGACTACCATCACCACCACCTCCTCCACCACCAGCAATACTGATATCTACAGTATCAGTTCCTGCATCATATAAGAATGTATTTCCTGCTCCAATGAAATTCAGTACCTTAACTGGATTTCCTGATGTAATGGAAGTGCCAGCAGAACTAATACCAAGAGTAATACCACCATCAGCATTGAGAACACCAGTGAGTGTAGAAACACCACTGACAACCAAACTGTTGGTTCTTACATCAACAGTTTGACCAATACCAGTTAGTGTACTACCATCACCATAATAATTAGTAGCTGTTACAACACCAGTAACAAATACATCACCCACCACATCCAGTTTAGTATCTGGAATGGTTGAGCCAATACCAATATTATTAGTAGAACTGGCGGTAATAGCATTCCTATTACCTAATCTTGATAAGTCTCTTGCTCTAGTCATTACACGACTACTTTTTTACTTATTTATCAAAGTCTAGCAGCAGCTTCTTCGTCTGCTCTTCTTCTCCACGGAGTAACAGGAGTATCTTTATAATACTTTCTTGGATTTAGAACCTTATCCTTTGCTTCAAGGACTTTTGCTTCTTGCTCATTCTGAACTTTGGTTTTGAGTTCTGATGCAGCAGTGAAACACCACCCAAGAACATCATCCTCTTCCAAGTCATCAAATGCAGTGAATGCATCAGGATCTAAACCTTCAGTGCTTAAATCCACATCATAATAAGTGAACTCTGTGATTGTCTTGGACTCTGTGACTGTGGTTGCAATACCTACTCTTGGATCCACATCCATATCATAAATGGTTGTCTCATAAGTATGGTCAAAGGTTGTTGATGAATGGAGATAGATTTGTGCTTTGTAAGCAACATTCTCCAATCCATCAACTTCACCAATGATATGAAGGTTTGGAATTGTGTATTCGTGCTGAACTGAATTTGATGTGACTATCATTGGTCTTTTTTAGTTATTTATTTTACTTGGCATTAGCAGTAGTAAACGGAGACTCTGCGAAGGCAGCGAATATCATAGTATCTCCATTTTCATTCCATATACCAGTATTGTTTCTTACCTTAAATCCATTTGATAACATATCAATTTGGTATGTGCTATCTGCAACTCCACTATTTTCTATTTCAGTTTGATTTGGTTTTAATTGTTTATTGCAGGGGTTTGATGATGCTCTACTACTATCTTGAATACCCCAATCTCTACCACCAGTATCATCAGCATTCTTCACCATGACCCATGCCGGCTTAAATCCACAATATACAAAAGGACCATCAGCATCTCCATTTCCAACATAACTTCCAAACTTACTGAAACCTTCTATTTCTGCCCAACAGTAAGCAATATAAGGGGCACCGGAGGCGTTTGTTGTGGCAGATGTACCGGTACTAAACACCGTTGATGTTGGCGTTACATTTTGCCAGACACTTGAGTCCGAACTATATGCATTTGATAGGTCCAAATAGGCATATCTATTTGGACCCTCAACCGCATGGTAAACAGGCCAATTTTCAGTTGCACCACTTCTACGCTTTGCAATAATCATTTTTGGTTCCTTTTCAAGTCCGTGACCGATCGTAGCATTAGATCCAGTTCCAGTATAAGAAACAATAGAGAACCCAGCATCCTGATTGACACTCACCACAGAATTGATTGAACCATCTGTGTTTGCTGTTGTGGTGCCTGCTCCTGCTTGCCAACACCAGGCGACAAAATCAGTACTACTATTATTCCAATTTGAAGATAGACTAAACCCATCGGCATTAAAACTATATGGACCATTTATTGCTTCTACGTTAGTTAAATTAGCATATAAAGTGCGTCTTGACCCACGAACAGAATCAAATATTCCATGATTGTACGCCTGATTTCTTGCTTTAACCCAAACCAAGTCAGGAGTAAATCCAATACCAGTAATATTTCTACCATCAGAGCCATCAGCCCTATAAAGCACCGTCTTAAAGTGCTCACCAGGATTCTTAATCGCAGGAGTTGGTAAGTTGTCCTCACATAATGCTAGGAAATCAGTTGGAGGTTCATACTTAAAGAGTCCTTTGCCGTTGCTGTCTGTGAAGGTTCCTGCTGTGATGTTTCCAGAGAATGTTGGGTTTTGACCGAAGTTTAAGGAATGTTCCTCTGATCTGTAAATATACATTACTGGCGACCAACTTTCAGTAACAACACCAACAGTTCTAATTGCAGTGTTTCCAGCAGCAACTTGGGCTTTGGTTAAAGTCACAACACTAGAACCATTATATCCATACCACTGATCATTAATACCAAACCATAACTTTCCGTCAGTACCATCACTTGACCAAGCACATTGTATAATGTCTCCTCCAGTTAATGCAGTATCACTTACTTTTGCAATAACATCAGTTGTATCAAAAATCAAATATGGTCTCAAACTATCAGCACCATATGGTCTTATTTGGGTTGTTCCATCAGTAAGATATGTACTACTAATTCTTTGACCATTCTTTAAAATTCCAATATTTGGCCATCCACCGGTGGATGATGTAATTCTTGTTTCCCAATAGTATTCTCCAGTTGTTGGGAATCCAATGGTTGCTCTTCTTCCTGTTTGATTGTTATTACTAGCAAATGTTAAATTTCCATTAGAAAGAGTTCCTTGACTATTAGTATCAACAAAATTCAAAGTCGCAAAGTTATTCGCAGTCGTATCGGGAACTGCTCTCCAAGTCGCAATACCTACTGGTGTATAAGGTCTCGGCACATCAAATCCACCTTTGTATTTTGCTACACCTTTGTATACTCGGAGGTCTTGTATGTAACCATTGTAAAAAGATGTTTCACTTTGGTCCATACCAAATCTTGCTTCAGTGTTGGGTGATACAACATTAGCAGTAAAATTAGTGTTAATTCCCGTAGCAACACCATTGATATATCTTGTTAAAAGACTTCCATTTCTTTCTACTGCTATATGTGTAAATTGTCCTGTTGTAATTCCTGTAGCAGGTGCAATTTGTTGAGAACCACCCAGATAAATTTCTCCATTTGCACCAACAAATAAATTATTTGTTGCAGATGCTGCTCCTCTTAATTCAAATAAAGGTCTTTGCTCGGGGACACCAGAATACCAACACTCTAAAGTAAAGTCACCTGTACCAAAAGTAAAATCAGTGAGATCTGTAGAGGTAGTGAGTTCAGTATCTGATCCATTAAACAGCATTGCACTACCATAATATGAAGAGGTTGTGCCAATACTCGCATTTGTTGTCATTGTTTTATTACTTCCACTACCTTTAATATCAGCAGAGTAATCGCCAAATCCACTTGAAGTTCCACCACTAATACCAGGAACAGCAAGAACCAAATTAGCAGCATAAGGGTCTGTTCTTAACTGACTTACATAAGCATCAGTAGTCGTTGGAGCACCGTTGCGTGGTTGTGGTAGATCTTCACCTTTCAGAGTGATAATACTATTTGGTGTGGTATGGAAGTCAGCACCAAAGTTGGAACTATCATTCAGTGGTATGTAGACACCATTGACTCCAAAACCACCATTGCGTTCAATTTGTGCTTTGATGACTCTTGGTGTCTTTGGAACCCATTGTCCTGGTCTGAAATCAGTTGCTTGTGTAGAACCAGCAGAGATGTAACCGTTTCCGTCCTTATAGAAACCAAACACATCTGGTGTGAGTGCTTGACCGTCTACTAAGTAGAGGTCCATCATCTGCCCGTGCCAGTTGCCAGTAAGAACACCAATTCTTTTTCCAATGTAGTGAGCAACTCTTTGATTTATCCAAGATTCATAATTTATTGAAATTGGATCTACAGCATTGCCAGAACCGGATTGCAGGACACCATTAATATATTCAGCGGCTTTAACTTCTTGTTCTCCCTCCTGTGTGGTATCAACATAAGCCAAATAGTGTGTCCATCCAGAATAATCTTGGTATTTTGCTGGTGGAGTTTGATAATACCCATATGTACCACCAACTCTATTCCACATGTGTAAGTTATGACCGCTATTCAAATACCATGCAAACGCATCATTAAAATCTTCTGTGGGTCCAGCATTGAACAAATGACCTCTATGAGAGGTCGCATCTGAATTTCTCTTTGCCCAAACAGAAATTGTAAACCTATAACTGTTACCAGTGCTTGTGGGCGTTCTCTTTAAGTATTCTTGTGCCATTATTGTTTACTCCTATTCTAAAATGGTGGAACCAGAAGGGAAATAGTCACTGATAATCTCTACCCAATCAGTGCCATTATAGAACTCCAGTGCAGAGTTTGATGTATTCCATCGCAAGTATGGATTGTTTCCAGAAGGTCTTTGTGCTGTAGTACCTTGTGGAAGTGCAATACCAGTGGTTGTTTGTGATAAATCAACACCACTGGAGTCAATAGTAACTCCAGAACCAACATTAATTTTATTATTAGTACCATCAATGGTGATTGATGCTGTACCAACTGTGAGAATTCCAGTTACTCTTGCATTTCCCTCAACAAAGAGTGCTGTTGTTCCAATTCCAATGGTAACAGTTCCAATACCATTAGATGATCCAAGTGTGGTGATGCCAGAAACCACAAGTGTATTTGCTCTTACATCAGATGTATTAGCAAGACCAGTGATAGTTACATTTCCTGTAGCACCACTTACAGAGATGTTATCACCTGCTGTAATGCCAGTAACAATACCACTGAGAGCAGAACCATCACCAGTTGTAGTTAAAACACTTACACCACCAACAGTTGCACTTCCATCAACTGTAAGGTCTCCACCTACAGTAAAGTTGCCAGGAGCATCAGTGACTGCTGCCACATTAAATGCTTTGTATGCAACAATCTCAACAACATCACCACTTACAGCAGCAGCATTCAGAACAACTGTGCTACCATTTGAGGCAACATAGTCATTACCAGAACCACTGATAAGTTTAGAACCATTCAGATATACTTCAAGATATCCAACAGTATATCCTGAACTGAATGTGAATGTTGTTGTATCTGTTGTTGGAGCGTATACCTGTCTGGCAACAACTACAGATGAGTCACCAGGAGCTCTTCCAATATATCCGTTTCTATCTGCCATTAGCTAACTCCTGTGAGGATGCTGAGATTTACATCAATAGCATTTGCTGTATCACAATATACTCTTATCTGATCATCTCCTTCAAGAACTGTCTTACCAGCATCAGAGATAACAAAAGAACTTCCAGAAGGAACAGGAATATCACTTGCTAATGCAGCAGTAACACTTGAACTATTATCAAGAACCTCAACTGTTAGGTTGACTTGATTTCCTGTATTGTTAGCAAATGTTCCACCAATCAAAATACTCTTCACTCCAGTAGATGAAGTGTATGCTGTTGTCATCCCTAAGAATCTAACAGTTTGACTTGATGCTGATGCAGTGTTTGTTGAATCCCTATCAACAACAACTTCACCTGCACCAATGGATGAAACTCTTGACCCAGCAATAAAATGCTGTGTGTCAACGAGATCATTAACACTAACCAGAGAAGTTGAAATCCCAGTAATAAGGTTTGTGGTGATGCCAATAGAACCGCTGGAACTTGTAGTTACAATCCCTGCTGCTCTTGTTAATGAATTGGAAAATGCTTCTGCCATTGTTCTTTAAGTGTTATGAGTATTTATTAACCGCCAAGAGCGATTACAAGTCCAATTGATGCACCTGGTGTGATAGTAACTGTTGCTATTCCTGCTGTAGCAGCATCAACAGTAATATTAGTACCTGTGGTTGATTTGAAGTCAATCATTGTTGCACCAGCACCAATGAATGTACCCTCTGAACCAAGACCAACAGTTGCTGTTAAGTTTGTTGCAACACCAGTCAGATTTGAACCATCACCATAGTAAGTAACAACACCAGATGTTGCTGTTACAATTCCAGATGAAATTTGTACTGTACCAAGAGTAGCAATACCAGTAATTCTGATATTTCTACCAACAACTTCATCATAAACAATGTCATCAAGAACATAGAGATCACCACCAACATAAAGGTCTCCACCTGTTGTGGTAATTCCTCCACTGGAAGCAAGAGTGGTGATTCCAGAAACAGCAAGTGTTCCTGTTAATGTTGCATTACGTGCTGTAAATTCATCAAATACCAGGTCATCAGAAACATAAAGATCACCACCAACATAGAGGTCTCCTCCTGTTGTGGTAATTCCTCCACTGGAAGCAAGGGTTGTAACTCCTACTGACCTCAGAGTAGATGAGAAGTCAGCAATTGCAGCAGTAACTGTACCACCAACTGATAAATTCTCAGTCAGTGTAATGCCACCAGTAACATTGATGGCAGTTTCAGCTGTACCAACCTTTACAATGTCCAGAGTATATGCTGGACTTGTTGAATTGATACCAATAAGTCCACTGCTCTCAACAGCAAAAATAGTACCAGAAATTCCCACATCAAGGGAATTCTGTGCTGTTAAGATTCCTGTGAACCTACCATTTTCTGCTTTGATGCCTTGACCAACGACATCAAGAGTGGTGGTTGGTAGTGTAGATCCAATACCTACCTTATTAAGGTCAGAAGTTGCAAAAACTAAATTGTCTGCAACCTCTATACCGTTTTTGACTACAAAATTCTTATTGATAGCCATTCGGGTTCACTCTCCCCCGTTGCTTGTTTTTTATTATTTATATCAAACAGTTAGTCCAGGCGATATTCACCTGTTCCATTCCATCTACCAGCATTTGGAGTAACCTGAAGGTCATTCCAGTCACTATCAGCACCAGCACCACGTCTATCATCAAGTTGCAGTGTGTTACCACTGATTCTTAGTCCAATAGATCCTGGACCACTACCAGATACACTGGACAATTTGTAAATTGTTCCAGGAGCAATTTCAGCAGTTAATGTACCACCATTAGGTCCAAATGAAAGGCTGCTTGGTCCTTCACCCTGAGACAATGTGTAAGTGACTCTGTTAGCATCACCTGCTTCTCTGGAAATGCTGAATGTAACTGTTTGTGTTGCTGGTTTCAGTGAGAATGTAATGTAAGAATCTGTACTACTATTTCCACCCTGAGTGGACTTTCTTATGGTAGCAGTTCCATTGGTATAACCACTTCCACCACCTCCACCACCACCATTTCTACCACCTTCACCACCTGTTGCACCATTACCACCATTACCACCATTATTAACACCAACACCACGTGTAGTGGTTACAGTATAACCAGGTTTAAATCCTCTGATGACTGATGCACTTTCTGTTGCCTCTGTGCCATCATTATATCTAAACTTAATATTTCCTGAACTGTTATTGCTACAAGCAGAAACTCCCTGATCGATCCAATGTCTTCCTCTGGAGCAGGTAATAGTTCTACCACCAGCAGAACCAGAAGCAATAGAATCCCCAGAATACAAGTTGACACTTGATGCACTAATAATTGATCCCCAAACACCAGCAAGTGTTAAATTACTTGGAACTACAGCACCAGAACCTTGAATTGTAGCACCTCCATTGGCACCATTACCATTAGCTCCACCACCTGCGCCACCATCTCCATCTCTTCCAGCATCACCACCCTGTCCTGTAACAAGAATAAGAGTGGAACCTTCATAAACAAAAACAGCAGAGTTGTTTGATATGCCAATAATAGTATACTCAGTGTCCTCTTTTATTCTCAAATCAACTTCAGTGAATCCACCATTACCACCTGTTCTACTTCCATTGTTGCCACCTTTTGCAGCATAGATTTGCATTCTTGCATCAAAGGATGTTTCTGGACTATGGAATGTGATGACACTATAATCACCACCAAAAGTATTTCTATTTACAGTATATGTTTCTGTACTGTCAAGATTAACCTCAGCAGTTTTATACCTGTTATTAACAACATCAAATCCTTCAAAGTTAAGAACATTTCTAGCTGCAACACCAGTAAAATCTACTGTGTTTGATGTAGCAGAAATAGTAGTTCCATCTATAACAATTGATGCTGTGAGAGCAATGTCATCAGTTCCAGTTCCCTCTCTTTCTATAGTCAGTGTCTCTGTTCTTGACCCACCAATGAAAGGACTGGATCTATCAGAAAGTGCTGTACCATTCTTAGTCCACTGGAATGACAGAGCACCAAAACTTGTATCACTAATAGTTGTATCAGCAGTAAACACTGCTTGACCACCTTCACCAACAGTATCATCAGATGGTTGTGTACTGAATGTAATTGTTGGATAGACCGTCAGAATTCCTACATTAGAATCTAAAGGTTCATTTCTGGCATTACCAGTATCAACTGAAGGAACATAATCTGCCTTTAGATAGAATCCTCTTCCATTGTCTCCTGGAGACGAAATATTACTAACTGTAAGTGTTGTAGTTGCTGTTCCACTTAGATTAGTTCCATCAGACAGAGCACCATTTTGATCATACCATTGATACGAGATAGAACCACTGTTTTCTGGAGATGAATTTCCTGGAAAACTTACTGTTGCAATTCCCACAAAGGTAGCAGTTCCAGAGGCACTCCTATAAAGTCCCTCTGGTTGCGTTGTAAATGATAAGATAGGACCATTCAAATCTAATGTTGTTGGAATGTGCCTATAAACTTGGTGTATTGCTATTGGGCTCATGAGAAGTTCTGTCCTCCTGTTACACCATAGAGTGTAGATCCACCATCAAAAGTCATAAAGGAATAGATATCTGTCTTACTTGCTGTTGCAGTAACAACAGGAACCACTCCACCTGGCCAACGAACTGGGATGGTTGCCCCTCCAGCTGTCTTAAATGTATCTATACCAACTTGGTGACCTGTAGTATCTTGTGTAATCTTGATGGTAAATGCTGTAGCAGCATCAGCAGGAACATTAATCAGAGTGAATTCATTAACTTGTGCTGAAACTGTCAGTTCAAATGTTTGTGCCTTTGCAAGATCAACACTAACAACATTAGAAGAAATGCTAAGATCAGAAGCAATTTCATAGTATGACTTCAATCTTGCAGTTCCTTCAACATCCAGAGTTGCTCTTGGTGAGGATGTACCAATACCAACACCTGATGTAGCAGAGAGAATTGTACCTGCTGTACCAACTCTCAGTGTGGTTGAAGTAACAACTCCTGCTGTAATTCTACCACTGCTGCTATCATTGAGATTGAATCCACTGGCAGTGATAATTCCAGAAACATTGGCAGTAGAAAGTTTAACAGTTCCTTGGAACTGCGATTCATTTCTTACCATCAAAGCAGTTCCACCAGCACCAATCAATCCAAGATCCAAGTTGTAGTTGCTATCTGGTGTAGTGCTTCCAATGCCAACATTCAGATTATCAATAGTGTAGATGCCAGTTCCAAGACCAACACCAACACCTGCCCACAAACTATCATTTTGAAGGTTGACCAGTGCTGAACCATCTCCAACAAAAGCATTTGCTCTAACTGTTCCATCAACTCTCAGTTTATCACCATTAGCAGTGGTTCCAATTCCAACACCAGAAGATTCAACAGTAAATTGTGAACTTCCTGCACCTACCTTAAAGGTTGCTGTTCCTGGAGTTGTGGTTCCAATTCCGACTTTATCAAAGATGAATACCTTAGAATCAGCATCCAAACTAATACCACCAAATGGATACCACCCTTTGTCTGTGGTATAAGTCCAACCAACAGTTCCTGCTTTAACTGGATTTGCATTAAATACTACATCTCCAGGATTACCTGCTGATGTGGGTGTAGAAATTCCAACAGTGTAGTTTCTGGAAACTGTTGCATCACCTTGAAGGAATACTGAGTTAGCTTCAATACCCTTACTGGAAGTGGATGTTAGTTTTTCATTGAATACAACAGGTCCATTGAATGATGAGAGAATGTCATTATTCTGTCCACCATCAACATTGATTGATCTTGAAATATTTGCCTCAAGAGGACTGATGACATCAAAACCATCTGAACCTAATACATCTGGAGAGAAGATGTCTTCACCAGTGATTGATTGTACTGGTGCATTATAGAGTTCCTCTTTTCCAGTGTTGGATGATATTCTCTTATTGCCAATATAGAAGTCACCTTTGTCATTCATTCCAGTGTAGACCGTGATGCCTCCATTGGATACAACTGACTGCGATGTCAACTGCTCTGCCAGTGTAAGTTCTCTGGTTTGCTTATCAGGGAAAGCAGTTGAATAGTTACCAGGACCAAATCCAACATATTCAAATGTATGACCAGATGCTCTTGAAATAGAATTTCTTCTGAATTCAACTGGTCTTACTGCAATTTTCTTAACAACACTGGCATCAACATGAGTTGCAGCATTTGTTCCAAAGATACCTCTAAAGACCTTAACAGGATTTCCTGTTACAGTGGTCTTAATTCTCACAATTTCATCATCAATTTTGAGGTAATCACCAATCTCAAAATTAAAGTTGCTTACATTTTCAATAGAAATTTCATCAATTGTAGTGCTGGTGACTGGTGATGAAAGCACCGTGCTAATACCAGCATAGATGTCTGCACTTCTTCCACCAAAGTCCTCATCAAGAGATCCAATATTTCCACCTCTTGCAGAGAGTCCAGTATAGTAACCTCTCAGAGTTCCACTTACTGTTGGAATATTGGTAGTGATACCAATATTGACTGTGAAAGTTGTCAGACCAACATTTTGTGCTACAACAAACTCATTATTATAGAAGTCATTTGATGCTCCACCAATCCTGATGCTGTTATTGCTTCTCAGTCCATGATTTTGAACAGTTTTGACAGTTGCAATTCCAGTGACATTATTATACTCAATTGAAGTGATGTCCAGTTTTGGACCTGTTGTACGAAGAGTAGCGAACTGAGTAACAGTTACACCAACACCAATTGTAGATTTATTATAGACAGGTGATACTGATTCTACCTCAATCTGTTTGGTTGTGGAGATTCCAGTAATTCTATAGAGTTGATTATAGTCATCATAGGAAGCAGAACTTACACCAACAAGAGCAATTGTATCTCCAACATTACTATAGATGTTAGAAACAGTTACTGTTCCTTGTGAGAATCCAGTGGTTGTTGCTGTTCCAGTAACATTAAGGACTTGTCCAACAGCATAGTTGGAACCACCACTCATAATTTTTACTGCTGTAATTTCACCAGATGCATTGACTGTGACTCTGGCATTAGCATTAATACCAGTAGCAGAACCTGTCAAAGTAGCATTGTAAAGGTTTTCAGTTCCACCAGTTCCATTGCCATATCCTGAACCAGCATCAGTAATTGTGACAGCAGTGATACCATTCAAACTATGGTCACGATCAGTGAAGATGGTATGAGCAGTTCCTGCTGTGCTGGAAATAATATCAGTAATACCAATGCCAAGTCCACCATCTTGGAATGACTTCTCTAATGACTCTCTTGTAATGCTGTGCTTTGGTTCAGCAATTACTACCTCACCAACTCTGTTTGGAAGAGCATAAGAAGAGGAGGATTTTGGATTTGATTCTGGATTATCTCTATCCAATTGTGGATAAAGATTTCTTACTGGTTGTGAGAAATTGTGTTTTGTGTTGTTGAAAGGAGCAACTGCTGGTTTGTTGCTTGAATCTAAAACTGTGATGTAATAGATTCCATCTTGCTCTCCAGTTACATACTCTTTAACTTGCTGAATGTTATAAGCATAGTAGTTATTATTAAATGTCTTGCGCTTATAAGTTGGTAAACTTGTTGTTCTTTGTGAAGTGTCATTTGTGAATGAACCTGGATTGCTGCTTACACCATCAACAAAGAACTGTCTTGCACTGGAAATTCCAGTAACCTTAAAGGTTCCATTGAAACCAGAGTTTGCTGTACCTACAGGGAAGTTGGCACTTGTGACATTGGATATTTGAACACTGGAACCAATTGAAAGGTTGTGAGGAATTTCTGTGGTATAGTATGCAGTTCCACCAGACCAATCTGCATTTGAAATGAAACTAAAGTTTCTCATCTCAGTCACATTAGACATTGTGACTGTAGTTGGACTAAACTGAAGTGCAACTTCAGTATCTGATGCTCCAGTTACATCACCAGATTCTTGAATGACAAAGTTTTCCAGTGGAGCTCTGGATGAAGTAATACCACTACCAGAAGGAATTACATATCTAAACTTGTAAACTCTGTCATCAGATGCTCTGGTATCAGGTGTTCTTGAAATGTAAGTTCTGGAAGTAGCATCTCCCAATGATGCTGTTCCAAGATCTACAATAGTAGGATAGATTGTATTATCTGTTGCTGCTGTTCCAACAGTAACATACCACTGATTTACATCAGTATCATACTGAATTGGGTGTCCAATGTCACCAGCAATCTTATCACTTACTCTACTCTCAACAGTCAAATTACCACCAAGATTGTTGATGGTCAGATTACTTCCAGTTTCTGCATCATTAGGAGTTTTTGCAACCTTGATTTGATCTGCATTGAGTCCAGTTGTGATTGCATAGTAAATTCTGTTCTGATCCAGACCATCAGGGAGTCGACTGTTGTCACTGAAGAATCTGATGGTTTCACCATTGATGAAGTTATGATCTTCTTTAAGGGTCAGAGTTGAGCCACTGATGCTGTTTCCTGTGGATACATTTCTACCAACTTCAGCAACTTTAATTGAAGTTACTTGATTACTACCCTCCTCTGTGTTGGGCATAATCACTCTTGCATGGTAGGTGGTTGGAACACCCTCTTGCGTAATCAGAAGATTCAGTTTCTCATCTGACTTTGCACCAATTCTATAACCCTGAAGTATAGAATCTGGTTTTGATTCTTGATTAGTTTGATTGTACAAATACAATCTACTTGTTGAACCAACACCAACAGTTCTTGATACATCAATAGCATCATACTCTAAAGTAACTGTTACTGGATCAACTATTTTTGGAGGAATAACATTAGTAATATAACCAACATCATCCTTGGAAAATGCCTCATCTCTGAATCCATCAGATTTGAATGCATTTTGACCAAAGTTAGAGTTAGAGTTTGTTACAGAGAAATCACCACCAGATTCTGTGACAAACTGGTGTGAATATCCAATGGCAAAAATAGAAACAAGTTGAATGAAGGAATTATTAGATGCTTTAATATGGAAGTTCTCATAAGCAGGTTTATATTTTGCATTAGGATCACTTTGAAGATTATCTACTGTGGTGCTGTCATCATAAGCACCTGTTGTAGAATTGTATCTTACAAAAGCATTATCATCTGTCTGTAAACTGACACCAGTAAACTGAGCAACAACCATTGACTTGAATCCACTGGCTTTGGATCCATCAGCGTGCATACCACACATACCATAAACAGATCTCATTGAGACGTTGAATACGTATGGAGATGCTGAACCAACAGTATCAATAACAAGAGATGCTACACCACCTGTTGGTGAAGGAAGTGCTGTAACTGGTGCAGTTGGAACTTCATACTTGAATTTAGTGGTCTTACCATCAGAATCTTGTGTTACAACTTCTGTAACGAAGTAGATTCCGTCGTATCCTGGAGAAGGAATGCCATCAATCAGAACTCTGGTATCAACATCCAAACCAGAGAGTCCTTCTGTCAGATCTACTGTGATAGTTGTTCCAGTGACTACACCATCACCAGCTTTGATACTGGTAATACCAACTTCACCAGCAGTGGGACCAACAATTCTGTATTCATCAATCTTTGGTTGAATATCTACACCAGCACTTGGGTAATTTGGTGTAATTTCACGTCCAGAATCAGGTCCATAAACAAGACCAACTTTCTCATAGTACATATCCAGATCAGTTCTGGATGTATAGAAAGATCCAATGAACTCATCTGCAATATTTGTTGCATTTGTACCATCTGCATACTCAAATGCAGTCAACTTATGGTGAGAGAAGTCAGGAGTAAAAGTATTTGCAGTATAATCTTTGTAGATGGGGGTGCTGGGATTAGCATCAAGGAGGGTAAATGACTGAAGATAGCAACCACCAGTCAATCTGAAGATAGCACTTCTTTCAATATCATCATTCTCTGGGTTTGGGACATATTTTGGACGAACCTTACATTTACGAAGATCTTGACCTACAATAGATACACCTCTTGGTACAATAACTCCACCATAGATACTATTCAGTTTATAAAGAATATTGTTTGAATTGTCTATATTGAAATTTGAAACAGAAGTGAAAGATTCAAAATCACTTGATGTTGTTCCATTTCTCAACCTAAAATTGCCAGATCCATCAGGAATCCATCCTGGTCTGTTGTCTATTAAGTGCTCTCCAGGAGCAAGCATAATAGTTGTCTTCTCAAATCTATCATTGTCAATGCCAACCTGATAAGAAAATCTTGCTGCTTCAATCAGTGCCCTTTGAATAGTAATGAAAGGGCGTGCTGCAGAATTACCTTGGTTTGTTACGCTATCTGTAGCATCTAAACTGTTGGGGTCAACATAAATGATATTTCCTCTGACGTTCTTCAGGAAATTATCTAAGCGACTAAGAGGCATCTTATTAGCACGTGAGATTCTACTTGCTAATATTTAGCATACAACAAAACCTCCCAGAGGAGGTTCTGAAGTCACACTTTTTGGGTCACTGATGCGATTGTATCGCCATCACATTCTAACATATATTCTACAGTTTTGGCAACATCTTCCATTGCTAATTTTAGATCTTGTCTCTGCCCTGACTCCATTCTACACACAGGTCGTCTATTGTCTACAAGAGTCCATCTCCAAAATCCCATTTCTTGACAATACCACAGATTTATTCTCATCTTAGTCTACTGGCAACATTTCAGGATTTTCAAGTTCTAATTCAAACAACATAGGATGACACTCTTCATCAATCAAATAGAATGATGAGTAGTACAAATCCTCTGGTTCAAATTCCCTTTCCCTATCTGCCAATTCTAAAATTTCCTGATCATACCAATAACTTTCAGGAACATCATCAAAAGTAAATGGGACTTGATTGATGAAATACATCTGGACTAATTGAGTCCTTCCATTGTACCAACAGTAGCAGGTATCAATTCTGTACTTCATAGAACTGAATTCCTATTTTGGTTTATTTATTGTATAGGACGAGGGGGACTTGAACCCCCACGGGACTAACTCCCAACAGATTTTAAGTCTGGTGCGTCTACCACTTCCGCCACCGTCCCATCATAAATGCGAGGATGAAAGGCACAATACTCATTGAATGTGATTTTCATCTCTTTCCAGGAGAGACCACAGTTTGCTGCTGCTTTGGGAACATTCCACTTTGCTGCAAACAGCATTTCCATTGATTTTCTGGTCTCTGGTCGCATTTGAAAAAAGTAATAGGGTTGATTTTTTACTGGGAAATTTTTTGCCCCGATTTTGGAATCAAAGGTCAATTTTGGTTAGGGGGTCAACATAGGCAACATCCTCTGGGTCAACTAAGTTACGAACCACCTCTAACACATTCATAAACTGCTCAACACTGTCACAATCCACAACCTTCTCTTCCCCTGCACTGGACAAAAGCAAGAAGGATTTGGATAGAGGATTAACTACCACCCTTGTTAGATATTCATCTTCCAATTGTGTCTCCTGATTGGTACTTATCCAGTATAGGGTGCTCAGGGGGTGGTGTCAAGCATCATACGGCCACTTGTCACCTTCGTCCATCTCAACAGGCAAAGGAACAACATCCTTTCTGGTGGCATTGACAGTGTAATAGGCATTCACAGGTCCACCAGAAGCAGATTTCACAATGACCTGCTTACCCCAATTGATCTTTTCAACAAACAGATCTTGCCAACATCCCATTGGTGTCAGGTGAACAGTAATGGAATCAATATCAACCAGTCCATCCCAGTAGTCAGGCAAATTGATCACATTGCAGTCCTTCATAGTGCCACGGAAGTAGACACCATTCTCAGGTCCTTCCAGGCAAGCATGAACAAGCCTCTTACCTTCTTTAGTGGGGTGAGGAATGTTGAATGGTTTTACAGTAAAAGTTCCTGTGTTGGCAGTTACATTTCCACTGAGAGTGATAGAAGCACCAGTATAAACAGTAACTCCAGCTTGACCACAGGCAGGGATTGGTGTGATAGCAGTATTTACTTGAAGAGTATTGATCTGTGCATTGCCATAATAGTATGGAGTGCAAGGTTCAAAACCACCAATGGGATCAGGATCTACATCATCATTTGTAGAGAACTTTTGAATAAAATCAAATCTTGTAGATGGTGTTCCAGTAACCACTGGATCTGTGCAATTTTGTGTTCCTAATGTTTGTGGTACAAATGTCATTTCTGGTTCTCCTTAACATCATAGTGGTATCCTGAGATAGAATACTCTTCATTATTACCTGGATAATCTCCTGGTGTCTTTCCTTCATACTCTGGAATCAGTTTCTCACCATCTTTCCTTTCGGCATAGATGTGATAGAAGCAATTGATGGGAATGCCACTCTTAGATTGAAGATAGATCTTCTCAGCATCAATTCTCTTCACAATAATATCCTGATGAGCACCAATTGGAGTCAGATTTACTGTGATAGAATCCTGATACACAAAATCCTTCCAATATTCTGGAAGATTGATTTCAGTTTTGTTCTTTACCTTACCTCTGATGTATACATCATTAGTTGGTGCTTCTGGACAGGTGTGTCTCAATCTCCATCCTTTCTTTGATGGGTGTGGGATATCAAAGTTCTTCTTTGCAGAAAGAATATGAAGACCACATCTGGATGCCACTTCTCCTTGAGCAATAAGATTGGTTCCTACATTGATTCCTAAGTTAGTATCAATCTGACCAAGAAATGCGGAAGATCCTTGAACAGCAAGAGAATATGGATTATTGATACCAGTGCAAAGTGCTCCTGGAATCAAAGGTGGTCCCAAGAGATCTGGATTGGTAACAGGACCAATCATTGTAGTTGCCCAAACATTTGGAAAAACATTTGGGTTGCCCATGATAACTGGACCTTCCATATAGGCAGATCCACGAATCTCAAGAGGACCTCTACCCAAACATTCAGGATTGCCTTGTCCTACAAATAATCTTTTACCAATATAGGCATCAGGTAACTTAGCCATTATAAAATACTCCTATTTTTATCTTCATTAGCAGATCCTCCTTTAGATCCTTTTATTTCAGTGAATCCATCAGCAATATCCACCAATCCTCCATAAATGTCACAAATGGTTTTTCCAATTACATTTACAGTTCCATCAGAAAAGATCTTGGCAGATACTGATGCATTGGCATCAAATATTTTTGTCTTTATTAGAACTTTCTCATTAGATTCTAACCTAATAACTCCATTCTTTCCATTTGGTCCAGATGCAATTAGATCAATGTTTATCCCCTCAATTCTAACACGTCCATTGGGAGCACGCAATACTAAGTCACCACTAACAGCATCAATATAAACACCTGGTTTACCTTTCCCTACACGATCTCCTGCTTTGACCTGAAATGAACCTAAAGATCTACAAATTGTACCATCTTTGCGATGGTCTTCTCCAGTAGAATCTAATGTGATGTAGTGTAGTTCTTCCTGACCACTTCTTAGCATCACTGCAGACAAATTGTTGTCTTCATGAATGTGACCAAAAGATATGTCACCATCAGCATTACCATATCTAAGAGTATGGTAGTTCTTTCTTTCTGCCATTAAAGTTTACCTACACAGTCAATTACTGTTATCAGATCACCAGTTACTGGTTTATCTACATCTTCACCAATTCTATCTATGCACAATTGTGGCAAGAGAATTGCATTATATCCAGTGGCACTCTCTATGGTCACAGTTGGAAGTTCAGTAAATCCTTCACCACCCTTTGTTACCTTGATACTTTCAACTCTACCAAATCTATTGAAGGTAGCAACTGCTTCTGCACCATTGCTTGGTTCAATCACTACTCTATCATTAGCACTATAGTTTACACCAGCATTTTCAATAATGATGTCACAAAGATAAAGAACAGCAGGATATGCTCCAGTGCTTAATGTTGGTGCAAGACCACGCAATGATCCATAATTAACTTCTGGAGTTGTAATACATCCATCTCTCTTCATGATGTGTGGAACTCCTCCAAGAATTTCTTCCCCACCACCAGAATCACTATTGGGTTCTGTAACAACTCTTGCACCAGCAGGAATTGTCACTGAGTCCCCTGCCACAACACAAACTCTATTGCCTGGTGGGATGGGGATCTCATAATCACCATTCTCATGTTGAATAATGGTCTCATTATTCTCTGCCCAAGTTCTACCACTACCACCCAAACTACCATCAGGTGAAGGCAGATAACCTGTTCCACCATCAATAATTTCAATTCCAATGATACCTGTTGTCTCTGTACCATCTGGAAGAGTTCCTGTTGGATCTGTTGTAGTTTCTCCAACAATAACTGTACCAATAATAGGTCTAATTACAGCTCCATCACCTTTTCCACACTGATCATACACCTTACCAAAGGTATCACCAACCAAATAATTGATACCCGCATTGACAACCTCTGCGCCAATGACTGATCCCTGACCACTTACAACAAGATTGACAGCAGCTCCTGTTCCACCACCAAAGAATTGTGCAAGTGGTGGTCCACATGCTACTGGTCCAGTGAAACATCCACTTAAATCAAACATTGAATTGATATCGAGATTGAAGTTGAAGTTATCTCCATTCAAAGTGTCTGAAACTTCTCCTGGATAAGATGTGACTTTGTTTATCAATCCTTGAATATTTCCTGCAACTGAGTTACCTGCACCTAACCACATGCTCCATTCATCCACAGTTGTACACTCTGGATCATCATCACAACTCAGGAATGAAAGAACATCTTTGATCAGATCAAGAGCATCACCAACAATAGAAACTGCTCCACCAACAATAGAATTGAATGCACCAAACACTTGACCAATGACGCTATTGATCAATGATGCAATCTGACTCAGGATACTTCCTAAGAAATTATCAACTAAGCATTGTGCAGTATTGACAACCTTGAGAGCAGCACCTCTGATAAAATCAGCAATAACACTGATCAAACTTGCAATTATTTTTCTAAACAAGCAACTAAAGGCATCATTAGCAGATCTTCTTGCCTTATCAAGGGCTGGTTGTTCATTTGGAAACACTAAGTTGTAAAGTTTTTTGGCAACACTATCAATCTTTTTATTAATTTGTTTCTCTACATCATTCAAAACTGATTTGATTGCTTCCATTATCTTTGCAGTTTTCTTTGCAATCCACTCATCAATGTCTTTTTGTATATCAGCAGTTTTCTTGGCAACATCAAACTGAAACTTGTAAACTGACTTCTTTATCTTCTCTATCTCATTGAGAGTATTTTGAAGTTCTTTGCTAATTTGTCCTAATTTGGATTTGCAATCAGTAGATGTTGCTAAGGTCGCTTCTATCTTTCCATCAGCCCTTTTACCTGCGCCATCAAGGTCCTTTATCTGACCACCAGTAGGGCTCTGTATAGTTACACTTGCAATACTATATGTTGAAGCACTTGGTGAAAATAAAGTGTCAGATTGAGAGATTGCTGCTGCAGTAGTAATGCCAGTCAGTGGAGCAACAACACCTTGATTTGGATTTAGTTTTTGTGCATAGACAGGAACTTTTGCCTCATCAAATCCATTGAAAGGTCTAAATCCACTGGCAGGTAATCCCTTTAGAATCTGATTGTAATTATTGTGTCCAATAGCACCCATGATGATGGGATTCTGTGCATCCTCACCATCCAAAAAGAATCCAAAGACAAAAGTACCTTGAGTCAGGTTAGCAGATTGCCATGATGCTCCACCACCACCTCCTGCAGTGGTTGGATACATGACATGTGCCCAAGGAAGATCCTTATCTGGCAATTCTTTTAGGTTATCTGTGTGATAACCCATAATGCGAACCTTATATCTCTCACTAAAACCTGGAGTTTGGTTTGTAGAGGTGACAGTTCTTCCAGTCAGATTACCTTTCCATTCTTTTTCTGGAGCAATCTGACCTATCCACCAGATGAAACCATCTCTACCTACAAAATGCTTTTTGAATAAACCTTGCTGTTCTATCATTGTTTTATACTAATCTTGCTACTGGTACTAAATCCATGGATGTATATGTTTCTGTTGGTGTAACTCTATGACAGACATTTGCTATCATATAATTTCCTGTTAAATTTTTATCTTCTTCTGGTTCATTACCCACAGATGATCCTCCACCACCAACTGCTTCAAATATACAATGGATGATATTTCCAGCAACCATACTAAAATCACCAGATATAACAATATTTAACTTCTCTCTGAATAGATTATTATATTGCATGATAGACTGGACCATGTTCTTAGGTGCATCATTGGTGGGATTTAAAGGATCATTTCTCCAACTTTCCAACTCAGCTTCTGAAGTAACTCCAGATGGTAAAGTGCCAATGTCAAGAATATGGCTCATTAGTCTGGATGGAGAATATGTAAGTGTTCTATCTGGCAATGCTCTGAGTTGAGGAATTGTTTTACCCTCAAGCACTGCAGCAGTAAAAGTTTCCTTATACACTTCATTTCTATCTAAAATATCTGCAATAATATCAAAGTCTCTGACTTTATAATCCATAGAATAAAAGTCAAAAAATATTGTTCTATTATTGTAGGATCCAAGAGCTAAATCTTTTTGAGTATCAAGAGAAGTATCTACAGTGTATGTTAAAATCAAATTATCCCCTTGGTTCAGATCTATAGATTTTGCAGAAGTACTCACAAAGTTCTTGACCCTAAAGGTATATTTTCTACCCTCAGATGTGTTTACCACATTTACTTTCCTCTTGGATCTGCTTTTTTTATCCTCTTCGCCAAAAAATCTATTAGCCAAGGAGACAAAATGCATACCCAACCTTGTCTGGAAAAATACAAATCCAGCCCTTCTATTAATTGTTGGAATGTTTGATACTGGAAGTGGAACTCCTTTACTTGCTAACTTTGTACAGACACCAAAAGGTTTACTATCATTTCCTATAAAATTATAAGTCAATGCAGTTTCTTCAACTTCTATGAGACTTTCTTCTACTCTTAGAACATCTTTGACTATTTTTTTGACACTATCGCTAATTTTTCCATCATATCTTTTTGATACTCTAACCAATTCATTAGTAAATGCTTCTCTTGAAACTAAATCTATGGCATAATAATTTTTCAAAGAACTTGTACTGACATCTCTTATTCTTGAGACATACATTCCATTATACATTTTTAAATTATTGAGAGATTTTCCTCTCCCATCTATATCAACTCTGTTATTATAATTATTATCCTCAATATCAAAATCAACTCTATTACCACCACCTATACCAGGATATAAATTGCCCTGAGAATTCCCCAAAATTCCACCAGGAGATGCTTTTAACTTGCCATTTGTATAGATGTATCCACTATCAACAATTTCAACAGTTGCTGAAACATAATTAGATAAAACACTCTCATAAAAATAGAATTGAGTCAAAGATCCAGTGAGATCCACTGCATTGCCTTCTCTGTCAGAAATGACAAATTTCTTTATATTTACTGGAGCAATTGCTGCATTGGTATTAAGGGGAACCTTTTCTTGAAAATTACTCATTATACCTATGCGTTATAAAGGGTGCTTTGAATAGTGTGGTCATAATATCTATTTAACGCTCCAGTGTCAGGTATCATAGCAAACTTTGTTCCACCTCCACCAGACACTTGTTGTCCCCCTCCAGATGCAACAGGAACTATCAAAGTCTGTGCTACTTGTTCTTCATATGAAGCCTTTTTACTTACAGCAGTTGCTTGATCAAGTGCATCAGGTCCTGCTGGTTGAGCAGGTTTTACTTGTGCTGGCATTCTGTAATACTTTCCTTCTCCACCATATTCAGCAGCATATGCTGCAGGAGATGCTTCCCAACTAAACGCTGCTTTACTACTGGAGTTTGATATGATGTTTCCATTATCTAAAACAATACCAACATGTTTTTGTCCAGGAGCAATATACAAATCTCCAGGTTGCTGATTGCCAGGTTCAATGTATTGATATCCATCCTTTATCATAGCATTCTCTGCATCTGGAACCCAGTTAGAACTACCCCATGGTGTTTTCAATCCTGCTTTTGCAAATACTTTATTGACTGCCCATACACAACCATTTCTTCCACCATCAGGAGCTGCTGCACTACTGAATCCTTTCATAGATTGTGCTGCAGCTGCTAATGTTTTAGATGCTTGTCCAGGTATTGCAGGTGTTTGAGGATTAAAGAATCCATCTTTTATTTGCTGCTCTATTATTGCTCGTGATCTTGCTCGTTGGGGCTCCAATGCTGCTATGGACTTATCAAAATCAAGTTTGAGTTCTTGAAGAGTTTGCTTATACATCTTAAGTGCTTCTGGGTCCCATTTGTCTGGAGTAAGATGACCAAAAGTGCCTTCTATTATTGCCTTTCTCTGGGCAGGTTTTAGTCCTGGTTGTTTCCAAACTGCATTTGGTCCTGTTATTTCATCATATTTTGCAGTTGGAGCTGCAAATACTGCAATCAAACCCAAAGCAGCCAGAGCAACCAATCCAGGTGGAGACAACAATATACTGGCAAGCAATCCAGCAAGTTTGAAGAATAATGGCAAACCAATGGTTAGTAATCCACCCAAACTCAAGAGAGATGATGCTGCAATTGTCCCCACAATTGCCATTGTTCCTATAAACATGGCAACAAAGTTGTCTTCTAAGAATTTGAAGATTTGTGCTGTCTTCTTTGGATCACTAAACCAATTTAACAACTGCATGATGGCAGTTGAGAAAACAAATCCCTTTAAGAAATTCAAAGCACCATCAAAAATAGATGACTTAGGACCTGCAATCTTTGCTGAATTTTTTACTACATCTTTCTGTTCCTTTATCTCTGACTGCTCTTCCTTGCTCTTCTTCTGAGCATCCTGTAAAGATTTTGCTTGAGCAACAGACTTTCTCTTCTCATTTGCCAATTCATTTTGCTTAATTTGAGTCAGAGTGTTAACATTCTGAGTTACAGAATCCAAAGTCTTTACCAATGCGCCATAAGATCCTTCTTCACCACCTTGTTTTGGAACAATACTGGCATTGATGGATCTATAGTATGAGGTTTTTATAGTTGGAACTATTGCTGCCCTGGGTTTGACCACTATAGAGTTTGGTTTAGAAGTTTTAGTTTCTTCTGTTCCACCTCTTTTGGCTAGAGCACCTTTTTTATCTTTCTTGTCTTTCTTTTTAGATGCTATATTTTTTAGAGCACCTGTAAGTAACATCATCATTTCTTACTATGCCCCCACAATATTGTATTGACCTTTGATTGCATACAAATATGGATTTGTTGGGTCAAAAGCACTGAAGTTTGCTACCTTCTTTTGGTTTGGAGTTGCTGTAGAAACATTTGTCCCATTAGTATTACCTCCCATAGGAAGTGCAGCAATACTTGGAGCAGGTGCAGCAGGTTTTGGTGGAGGTGGTGCAGAAGCTACAGTCTTTGTGGGGGAAACACTTGCTGGAGTTATTGAAGATGTAAATTGAGGTTTTGTTCCTTTCAAAGAGTTGATAGCATCCAATGCTTTTTGGTCAAATTGCAGTTTATTTCTTGGATCAGCAAGCCATGGTTGAGCACCTCTTTCGCTTGCCAACTGGACTGCCAATCTGTCTTGATTAGCTGCACTGAATTTATCAGTCATCTTCAGACCAGCTCTTTGTGCTAATCCTGGTAAAGTATCTCCAGTGAACTGATATGCTCCTGCAGCATGAATAAATCCTTCAGCATTTGTGAGATTCTTATCCTGTCTCCTTATGACTTCGCCAAGAGTCATGTCAGTAATTCTTTGACCAAGAATGGTTTTTGAGTCACCACTCTTTGGAGCAGCACCAGTTCTGTCTGCAACAGTTCCTTGATTCATAGCATCATATCCACCAGAACCTGCAGATTCATACTTCTTAATGTACCCCAAAGCAGTTGCTTGCATTGAAGTGAGCCCCACTGTTGGAGTTGCAGTTACTTTAGTAGGACCAGTCTCTGATAAAATAGACGGTTCTGATTTTGGTTCAGGATATTTAATTAAAGGTATCTGCATTTTATCTGTGATTGACTGTGTAGGAATCACAGGTACTTTAGGAATAGTCAGTGGACTACTACCCATCTTTTTAAGTAATGGATTTATAGCATTTTCAAGATTGACCAACTGAGCATTGGCACCTTCAATTACCTTATTGATTGGATCAAATATTCCCTTCAAAACACTTGCTATTCCAGCATTGACTTTCTCAATGACACCATTAACCCAATTGATCAGAGGTCTAAAGTATTCAATAGGATCCTCAAGGAATCTCAACAACTCCATTATGAGTGTAGAGAACAGGAACTTCTTCAAGAATCCACCAACAGTATCAAAGATATTTGTTATAGGTTTCATGGCACTCTTCAAAGCACCTGGAACACCTGTCATTATTTTCTTTCTTTCTTTAGCAATCTCCTTTTCTTTCTGCTCTGCCCTTTGAGCAGCAACTCTTTCCTTTCTACTTTGCTTCTCCTCCTCTTTATCTTGTCTGATAGAAGTTTGTAAAAGTTTTCTTATTGCATTGTCAAGATCAGATACCTTCTCAGCAACTTCAACATTAACAGGTGCTTCTGCTTCTTTTAAATCTTCCTGTGGTTTTGTAATTGCCCTTGGTGCTGCCTTTACAATAGCAGATGTTTTTGTTTTCTTTTTTCCAACAAAAGATTCTTTCTTTATCTTCTGCCCCTTGACCTTAAATCTACCAGTCTTACCTTTGACTCTCTTAAATTCATCAGTCAGTAATTGAACTTCTTCTGTAGGAATCTTACTATCTGGCATTCTACCAGCAGCCATTCTCTCCCTCAGAAGAGTTTTGTATGTATCATAGTCAATATCAAATACATCTTCCAGACCCAACAATCTAAGAATCTCTGGATCAATATCCTCATTCTCTACGCTATCACTTTCTTTCTTTTCTGCCTTTGGGACAACAACAATCGCAGAGGATTTCTGAGACTTACCTTCGCCTCTAATGGAATTCAGTAAATCGTCCAAACCCTCTGGAATGTTATCCGCCATTTTGTGCTTGCTTGTACTTGAGTTCTTCTTCCTCTAAGTGTTGCTTCAAGAGTGTGACATAAACATCACGCTCCCAAGGCATCATATTTTCTATCTCAGTTAATGAATATTTATGGTACTGCATCAAGGCGAAGTTGAGTTTATAATAGTTCTCAAGGTCCATATGGGACATGCCTATGCGAAAAAACTGGATAAACCCTCCAAAACTACAGTGCTCTTCTTCTTAGTCTTTGGATTAGTTACCTTAACTTCATAAGATAATTTAGGCATTGTCTCAAAGAACTTTTCAATCTGCTTGAACTGCAGTGAGTTCATCTGCTCAAGGAATTCAATAACTTCTTGTTTAGTGACATCAGCAGTAGACCAAACTTCATCTTCACTATAGATTGTGTCTACACAAGATGCAATCAATTCAAATGATTGATCCATACTGACATTATCACTAAAATCAAAGTTACTTGTAATGAATTGTTCAAGAGATGGATATCTCATTTCCATCATCAGATCATCAGAGAGTTTGATTCTCTTTGAGTGATCTTTGTGCTCAATGACATTGATCTCATCAATGGGAATAGTGATGGGAATTTCTGTCTCACCATCATCAGGTGCAATAATATTGACCTCTACTTCCTCACCAACTGACTTACCTCTGATGTTCAGAAAGAGATATTCAATATCAAAAGTTGGAAGTGCTTCTACTTTGATTCCCTTGGTCTCAATACAGTTTTTCAGAACTGTCTTGATTGCTGTGGTGATTTGTTTTGTATCTTCACTTTCTAATGCAAGGACCAATAATTTTTCTTCTTTGACAAGGAATGGTCTATATTGAATGGTCTTTTTAGTTGATGGCAATTCCAACTCATATGTTGGCGTAGCAATTCTTGGTAAAGGCATAACAACCTATAAAGATTTCAGTGTGATTATTTAGGGTGTTCTAAAGACTGTCCCTCTTGTTTCAGATGGAGGACCTGATGCTCTTATATTGAGCCCTCTTCTAATGTAAGTTTCTGTACTGGAACCACCAGACTCACCACCACCTCCTGTAGGTTGAGGTGATGATGGTGCAGTATTATCAGAGGTAACAGGAAAGTTAATGCCTCCTCTACGAACTCTTTGCTTGACGTATCTGATATAAGAGAATGAAACATTACATCTCAGAACATCACTTTGATCATAAGATACAGGCATGGATGTGATTGATGTTGGGAATGCCTTGATGAAAGTATAGGCTAAGTTTTCTCCCCTTGCATCCTTTTCAAATTTTGTGATGTGAACATCACTTCTATATGTGTCTGGGTAATTGAATCTGAAGTTTGCTACTGAACTCTTATATACATCTTGCTGACCCTGCCCAGAAATAAAATCAATCCACCCATCAAAGAAATCAACAATCTTATAATCCCTGTCAACATAAAATGTCATATTCAATGTGTCATCATAAGAACGACGATATGCCATTTTCTCTGTCACACCATGGTAATCATTATTTGCTTCATGAGTGAACAAACTTGTTCCAGGAAGAGATGTTTCTGAGCAAAGAAGTTCTAAATCCTCACCATCAAATCCATAATAGATACCTCTTAGCGCAAGAAATGCACTCACATCTGGGGGTGGCTGAACCTTTACCTGATATACAGATGTTTGGGCAAGATTTAAAATCCTACTCTTCAAGTCTGATGTTTTGACTCTATTAGGACGTGGAGCAGGCATCTATAAATAATCGTGACTACTATTACTATGTATGGCTGAAAGTATCAAAAGTATCTTCAAGCCTCAACACCCTGAGAAGTATCAAGGAAATCCTAATAATATTATTTGCAGAAGCAGTTGGGAAAGAAGATTCTGCCACTGGTGTGACATCAATGAGAATATCATAAGATGGGCATCAGAAGAATTTAGTATCCCATATTTGTCTCCTGTTGATAATAAAGTTCATAGGTATTATCCTGATTTTCTTATTGAAGTGAAGGAGATGAATGGACAGATCAAGAAATATGTTGTTGAGGTAAAACCAAAGAAGCAAACTCTACCTCCAGTGAGGAAAGAAAGAGTCACTAAAAATTATCTCTATGAGTGTCAACAGTATGCTGTCAATCAGGCAAAGTGGAAATATGCAAGAGAGTTTTGTTTAGACAATGGAGTTGAATTCAAGGTCATCACAGAAGACGAATTAGGTATCAAGCAGTATGGATCTAAAGCAAGCTCAGTATCTGGAAGATCCAAAAAATCGTATAAACGCAAAGGTAGATAGCATCAGTGAACTTGGTGATCCTGATGACATGATGATTGAGATCATGGATACCTTAACTGAAACAGAACTCATTCCAGACATTGGTAGATACTATACTTTTGTTTATACTCCTAAGACACCAAGAATTGAATATGATCAGAACCCATTGATTGCTTGTGTTGGTTTATTCAAGTGGGGATTCAGAGGTATCAACTATCACTGGGCACTGAGAGATGCTAATCCTTTCAGAAATTATACCTGGGAAGAAGTTCCTGGAAGATTGCACTTGGTTTATCCCACTGAACTGCAGGACATGAGAGCAATACCTTATCAATATTTCAGAATAAATAACTAAACTGGACCAAGAGCCTTAATATCTGATGGCAGCAAATACTAAAACTGTAAAAGTCACCACAGACAGTGGTAAATTCCAGATAAAGGCTGCAGACGGAACGCCAATTTGGGTCAGGGTAGAAACAGATTCATTCCCAAAAATTGACGGACAACAAATAATTAATCCTAATAATGGATCCTCTGTGCAAAGACTCTATTACTATGAAGGACCAGGAATCTTAAATCCATTTGGAACTTTAGGAGCAACCAGAACTGGACAAGGTGCTTGGACATATGAGGATTATCCTCCCAATTTACCTTGGCAACCACCAACAAACACTCCAGTATTTGGCGCATCCACTCAAAAAGCGCTTTCAAATAAATCAAGTGATGCTGTTAAGGCTATAAACAATGCCTCTGTGAATTCTACAGATGGTGCAACTGCTGCATATTCTTCTTTTAATACACCAATCAAAATGACTATTGATGGTGCCAGATCTGGTCTTGGAATACTGCAGGTTGCTAAAGTAAATCCAAATGAAGAGGAACCACTTCAACCAGGTCTTGGTGGAAATCCTGAAAGCAAACCAGTAGGAGAACAAGGTGGAGAGGTGCTTCCTTCAGTTGCTGCAGTACCACCTGTTGAGCAACCATCCACTCCTATAACTCCCCAACCACAACCAGAACCATCTGGTCCAAAAATAACCCCAACTATTTTAAGGTATCCTCTTGCTAATTTAGATGCTGCAAGTGAATTAGGAATTACTTATGACTATATCAAAATTAAAGTTGTTGACCATATTTCATCACTGGATTTGGGAAGATTGTCAGGAAGTGTTGGAAGTGCTCAAGGAAGACCAACTGACTATGGCAATCAATTTGTAGAAACTTTTAATCAACTACCACCAACTCAAAGTTTGTCTAAAGCGTACTTTGGTTCTCAAGAAACATATGCTTATATCATATTACCAATGCAACCAAACCTTTCATCAACAAATAGTTCTGACTGGGGAACAGACAGTGCTAACATGTTGCAATTAGTTGCAGGATCTATCTTCAACAGTTTTTATGGTGGAGTTGGATCTAAGGGATTAAGTTTTGACCAGATTGGAAAATTGGGAAATGATATTGTTCAAGGAGCACAGAGTTTGATCAGAGCTGGTGTTGGTGGAAAACAAGAAATTGCTGCTATGTTGGCAGGTCAAACTGTTGGAACTAATCTACTCACAAGGGCTACTGGAACTGTTGTCAATCCAAACTTAGAAATGTTGTTCAATGGTCCAAGACTAAGAACCTTTAACTTTACTTTTGATATGACTCCAAGATTCAAAGAGGAAGCTAAAGAGATTAGAAAGATAATAAGAATTTTAAAAAAATATATGATGCCTGCACAACATGAATCCAGTGCATTTTTGAAGTCTCCAAAAATTTTCCTGCTGGAGTACATATATAATGGAAATGCTTCTGATGAAGAAGCAGCAGACTTTAATGAAAAGACTTTATCATCACCAAAGTCTCATCCATATTTGAATAAAATTAAACCTTGTGCATTGACTGATCTAAATGTCAACTACACTCCTGATGGATCTTATATGACATATAGAGATGGTGGTTCTATGACAAGATACACACTCACCATGTCATTTAGTGAAATTGAACCAGTATATCAAAATGATTATCAAGGTGATGATTTCAATCCACCAGATCCAGGTTACTAAAAATGGCAAGTCCTTATTTCAGTTACATTCCAAACTTTGAGTATGTCAATAGACTCAAAGAGAACAAAAACATATCTGCTTATCTTGTAGTCAAGAACCTTTTCAAGAGAGGTCAGTTACGTGAAGATATTTTTCAAAACTTAACTTTCTTCACTAAGTATAAAGTCATTGGAGATGATAGACCAGATAATGTTGCTTTCAAAGTTTATGGAAATCAATACCTTGATTGGTTAGTTCTCCTTTCCAACAATGTTATCAACTTTGAAAATGAATGGCCAATGGAACAGCAATCATTCATCAACTATCTCTATGGTAAGTACAGAACTGATGCAAATATAAATGCTGTTCATCACTATGAATCACCTGAAATAAAAGATAGTAAAGGCAAAATTCTCATTCACAAAGGAGTGAATGTTCCTTCTGATTTTTCACTAACCTATTATGACTCTGGTCTTGGTACAGAAGTAACCAGAAGTAATATTGCAACTGCAGTTACAAACTATGAATATGAAAATAAAATAGATGAAGATAAAAGAAACATCTACTTACTCAAACCAAAGTATGTAAGTCTTGCAATTTCAGATATGGAAGATGGTTTGCCATACAAATCTGGAGGTAGTCAATATTATAGCAGCACTCTATCAGTAGCAGAAAACATCAGATTGTACTCATAAAAAAGTAATAGGCACAAAAAAATCCTGGGAAATTTTTTCCCAGGATTTTGGAATTACTTTCCAAATTTGCGATCCATCTTCAGTTTGATGTAATACATTCCAATCACCCATAGGGAGAAGAGGAAACCCTCTCCATACCCCATGGTATTCCATGCGTGTACTGCTTCCATCACATGTCAGCAAGTTTGCTGAAGTAACTCAGAGCATCATCCTCATCCTCATCATTAGAAGATGCTTGGGGAGTTGATTGAGATGCCTTGTAGCTTTGCTCAAGTTTCTCCATCACTTGCTCTTCACTCACACGCTTGGTTTCAACTGCAGCATAGTTGTCATACTCAGTCTCTTCATCCACAGTAGAAATACGAGTGGACTTCTTACCAAGCACATAGTCAAGACGCTTTTTCAAGTCATCATAGGACTTGAATTGGTCAGCAGCAGTCAGAGCAGCAAGAGAATACTGCTTCTTCCAGAGTGCTTCCAGTGCATCATCATCTTCCAGCAGAGCACTGGGACGATCAAACTCAGACTTATCATAGTTCCAGTAACCATCCTTCTTCTGAAGTTTCAGTTTGAAGTTAGCACCACCCCAGAAGTCAAAGGGGTTGATGGGAGTTTCATCTTCAAACTCAGGTTGCATGACATCCATGATCTTGTCGAAGATCTTCTTACCAAACTTGTAAAGGAACACCCCACCCTCATTCTGAGGATTGGCAGGATCTTTCACAACATAGATGTTTGCATAGAAGGAGAGTTTGCGCTTTTGCTTACGCACAGTGTCTTTATCTGCATCATTACCACTGTTCCACAGTTCACGATTCAGTTCACTAACAGGATCCTTTTGGTTGAGAGTAGTGAGAGAATTCTCAATGTACCAACCACCAGGACCTTGGAATGCATGGGAGAACAGTTTGACCCAAGGCAGATCTTCTCCTTCAGGAGCAGGCAGGAAGCGGATTACAGCATATCCATTACCAGACTTATCCATTTCTGGTTTCCACAGGCGGTCATCAGCACCACCACTACCAGTATTATTCATCTTTTCAACTTCCTTCACCAGTTTGCTGGTGAGAGAACCCAGAGAAGATTGCTTTTTGAGATCTTTGAAAGACATTTGGTATACTCCGTATTTGTTGTATTTGGTCTGTTCCCTTGGCTTTGTCTGGGGATCGGGTAGCCCCTTGAACCATGAACTATAGGACTTTTTCAGTGGATTGTCAAGGAAACTCATCAAGAATCATGGATGTTTTTCTTCATTGACTCCAGCACTTTAGTCATGTTGGAGAAGATGTAGTTCAGATCTACATCCTCAGGAAATCCCAAAGACCTTGCAGAGTCAAGGATCTTTTCCTTCATTGCTTTTGCATCTGGATCATCAGACAAACTCATTCTGGTGTAAAGAATTTTCTGCTTCTCCAATAGTTGAGCCATGACTTCCACATGCTCAACCTTTTGTTCCTTTGTCATGGTAGGAAACTTCCAGACACTATCATATACTTCCTCTTGAAGTCTGGTTATTTCCTCCATCTCTTGTCTGACTAATTCAGACCCAAAAAAATCACTCATGTTTCTCCGCAAATTATACCCTTCAGGGTTTTTCTGTATTGGAATATATCTATATGTAGGAAAGCATCATACTTTTTCATCCTCATTGATATAAATTTCCAGACAGGATCATCCAGTTTCTTATCAAACTTATTCTTGAATCCAAGAATTCTATTGAGGATCAATAGTGTTTCTAAAGAGATATTCTTTTGAAGATGTTCTTTGATGATTGGTGGATGCTTTGTTCCCACAATCTCAAACATTGCATCAAAGTTCTTTCCATCAAAGACAGACTCAACTTCTCCCTTGAAAAAGTAAGATAAAGACTGCACTTTTCTTTTCCAAGAGGTGTAATTGTCTTCACCATTTTTCATGATCTCCCCAATCCAAAGAGTTTGAGGATCATCACAGTTCACAAAATTAGAGACGAAGAAATCAATAGTCTCTTCATCATTCTTTTGTCTGCTCAACTTTTCAAAGAAGAATCTGTCCTTCCTTTTATAGAAGGATTGAAGAGATGCTCTGGACTTACCACAGTATTTGTGGTAGTCATAACTGTCTCTTGTAAAGTGATTCTTCAATCCAAGGTAAGACTTATAAACTTCAAAGGGAGTCACTTTGGGGATCATAAAGGAAGTTTAGCATGAGATGTTCTTTTGAGAAAATTCAAATCCATTGCTTCACATTTGATTTTCTCTTTCAATGGTTTAGAGATCAGTTTGGGAACTGTCTCAATATCAATGTTGTTTTTCTCACAGAAGAATACAATGGCATCAATATACTTCATGTCATTGTTATCCTTCACAAGAGTTTCAATCTCTTCTGAAAATTTTCTTGAGCAATAAAACTTACTCTCTAATAATTTGTTGATGTCATTTTCCTCTTTCATATTCCTGAAGTTTGAACTCAACAAATTCTCTAATATATTCGGAAAGTAATTTGATGTACTTTCTTTTGTCATACTCTTCATAGACAACACATTCTCCATCTTCACAAGACATTATGATTACAAATTTCTTGACAGCAATTCCTGTCAATTCATAGAGCATACATGCATATGCTGCACACTGTACAAAGTAGTGCTCAATCCACTTCTTTGGTTTTGGTTTCTTTGAAGTTTTGAAGTCAATGATGGCTAGTTCACCATCATACTCAGCAATACAATCTACAGTTCCAGCAACACCAAGTTTTAGACTATAGAGTGATGATTCCAGAGCATGAATATTATTTATGAGATCAAGTTGTGGCTTGGATTGCTTGAACAAAAATTCAGAGAGTGGTTGGACTTCTGGAAGTGACTCATTCTTCAGATAGTATTCAACAAGAGTATGCATGTCAGTACCACGACTGGTAGCAGCCTTGGTGATCTTATTTGCTTCATCATTTCCAACTCTTGCACGCCACTGACGAAAGATCTCTCTATTGTAGTGACTGATGACAGAGGTGATAGATACTAACTTCTCACCATTGGGAGTATCATAGTACCTAACACCATCAATAGTCTGCCTATCAAGTTTTGGAATTTCAATATCTACATGTTGAAACATTACATACCCAGTTGCAATTTAGCCATGATGTACTCTTTAACAAGTCCACTTCTGCAGATATCTTCTGCACCAAATTCTATTGTATCAAAAGATGGCATATTTTGCAAGATTCTCATGAAGTCCATGATACCAGTTCTTTCTGATGTCTTCACTAAGTCGGACTGAGTGGCATCACCACAGAACATAATCTTAGAATCCAAACCAATTCTGGTGATAATGGAATCCAGTTCATGGAAGTTCAAGTTCTGGAATTCATCAACAATGATGATTGCATTATCAAAGGTAGTACCACGAATGAATGAGGTGCTCCAGAAACTAATTGTCCCTTGTGTTTTGAGATTTGCATACAGCATTTCAAATGCAGCATCATCAGGCATCTCAAACATGTACTTCACCATATTCTTATATGGGATTTGGTACAGAGATGACTTATCCTCATGGTCCCCAGGAAGGAATCCAATCTCTCTGGTAGCTACAAGAGACCTGACAAGGTAGATCTTCTCATAGGGTTTCTTGGGATCCAATACATCCAGAAGAGCATTGTAGAGGGTAATAAAGGTCTTACCAGTTCCAGCACATCCATATGCTACCAGGTTTTTATCCTTCTTATACTCCTCAAAGAATTTTTCCTGGTTATCTGTGAGTGGTTCAATCTTCTTGATGTAATCAAGGTTGATTGGTTTCTTTCTCTTCATGGTTTTGTTGCTCATACCAAAGGGAACTGGATTGGTACCGATACCTGCTTTTGCTTTTCTTGGCATACTTAATTAGAAAGGTTTTACTTTTGCACCAGGTGCTTTGGATGCTTTACGCAGCACATCATTCCATCCTGGATGGGACTTTTGCAGTTTGTCTGCCCACTCCCCAACTTCACCTACCCCAGGAGCAGTAGATGGATCCGAATAGTCTCTTGTCCATTCAGGATTGTCTGCTTTCCACTGGTCCCAGTCATGAACACTCATCACAACTTCTTTTTGTTCACCAGTTTCGATATTGACTACAGGATAAGTTGCCATATTAAAAAATAATGTGTGTAATATTTAGACCCACTCAAGGGCTTCTGCAATCACAGGGAACTGCTCAGCAAAGATTGCTTTGCACATCTCTGCAATTTCCATGTGTTCTTTCTGAGTTCCATTGGCAGATCTCAGATCAATGTAGTGCATCCAACTGCGCAGAGAACCTGACATGTAAAGTCTGGTAGGAGTTGCCAGAGGGAGAACAAAGCGAGCACACTCTTTTGCCACACCATTATCAAGCAAGTGCTGATACAGACTCATACCTTGAGCAAAGTAGGTTTCAATCTGCTTGTTAGACAATGCTACAAACTCAGGATCCAGGTCGTCAATAGAATTCTGGCGATTCTTGGTGTCTTGACGACGAAGTTCTGGGACTGGGATCGTCTCTGAGAGTAGGGAAGAATCAGCATAGCGTTGTGAAAATTCCTGGAATGTAAATGACCTATGACGCAAAATCTGAGCTGCCAGACCTCTGGTAGTTTCAATCTCCAGAGTCATAAATGCCTGCTCAAAGATGCTCCAGTGCTTGTGTTTGATGCAATACTTCAGGAGACCAGCAAACTTATCATTGTCCTGGTTGTTGGGGTTAGAAACCCTTGCACAGTAAGCAATGTGTTGCTCTGCGTCTGGTGTGAAAGAAACTAATTTTACTTGTTGCATGGTTCTCCTCCTTTGAATTGTTTACGACACTTCTTTACTTCTTTCAATTCTGTCTTGATCATCTTATATGCAGTTTCACTATCAATCTTATCACCCATTTCCATGGCAATGATAACATCTACACGTGTACCAAAGTGCTGCAGTGCTCTCTCAAAACAATCCAACTCTTCATACATGATCCTCTTCTCCATAATAGACTTCATCATAGTCATCAATGTAAGGAACAACTTCCTCATACTGATAGTTGACCATTGGATTCTCATCAAGAAGTTCTTCTTTCAATCCTTCAAGAACCAACTCAAGTTTGCAGATTAGTTTCTGAACTTTTTCTTTATTCATTTGTTACCATTGATAAAATATGCATTGAAGTAAGCAATTATGCCATGAGAGATTTGGTTACCTTGAGAAACCCAATCATGCGCACACTCATAGATGTCTTGGGTTGAGTATGGTGCTTCATCAATCTGAGCACCACCATATTTTAGCATAAGAATGCTCAGACATTCCTGCCTCAGTTTCATTCTTTCTGGAGTGTACCTCCAATCAGAATTCTCCGTCATCATCATTCACATCCTTATAGGTCAAAGATTGATGTGGTGCATTTTCCACATATTGTTCTGGATCAGAGTAGACTTCTGCTTCCAAGGACTCTACTAATAATTTTAGGTTTTTTACAATTAATTTTAGGCGTTCCTTTTCCATTTGATAGAGTGTCTTTGTTTTTATTTTACATAAAAAAAGAGGGGCAGTCAACCCCTCAACAAAGACTATTCTAAAATCCTCCTACATATCCTTTTGCATGTGCCTTGATCTTCATCACATTCAATTAGACAATTATAGTAATCATTAATAATATCAGACTCATCAATGCTCCTATCTAAAGTTTGGTCTAATTTAGTTATACTTTGTTTCCACCCAGCTAACTGGTTATAAGAAATTAGATTGTGCATGATAACCACCATTGATAATTAAGCACATGATATAGATCGAATTTAGTACACTTTTCTCACCTCTATAATTCTACACTATCTATTAGATTTTGGTTCAGAAAGATACAAAAATTTATGCCTACGTGTTTATACCTAAAAAAAAGAGGGAGATCAATCCCCCTCAAACTTGAATATTTTATCAAACCACTCATCCAAATGAATGAGATAGCATGACCAGTAATTGCAACCTCTGTATGTTAATTGATAACATGCAGGAGGTCTATTGTCTTTATCCATGTCATCATAATGATAGACATAGTTATCCATTTTTCACCTCTTTGCTACACAGTGACCTGCCATGCAAAGTTGTGCGTTCTTTAGTTTTTTCTCCTTAACTTCTTTTGCCTTAATGACAGAAAGCCAGTTAAGTTTATTGACCTGAGGTTGTGTCATGATACCACCTCAACCTTCTCAGTGTGCTTGATACCACGGTAGGTTTCTACCACAGTATGATGCTCAACCTTTTGTTGGTTAGGGCGATTGGATGTGTCATACTTGACACCACGATAAGTAACCTGCATTGGTTTACTCCTGAAATACTAGGGTGAAATTAATCTCCCGTT
>Ga0255772_10000556_pt1 | contig 36996 bp, 42 predicted proteins | sample 071ome_34_FD_179970 | JGI IMG/M metagenome (GOLD analysis project Ga0255772, IMG submission 179970) | Coastal salt marsh microbial communities from the Groves Creek Marsh, Skidaway Island, Georgia - 071411BT metaG (version 2) | ecosystem: Environmental > Aquatic > Marine > Intertidal zone >...
GGAGCAATCAGCATCGATCAAACTATTCATGGATCCTGGTGGTATAGGAGACTTTACTGTAGGTGAAGAAGTTGTTGGTGATGAATTCCTAGCATTTGCTACTGCAAATCTATCTGGTGATATTGTATCTAGTATTACTATTACTGATGGCGGAGCACATTATAAATCGGCAACACCACCAAGTGTTACTATTTCTGCCCCTACTCTTGCTGCTGGAGGAATAATTACCCTTCAGACTAATGATGGAACTGGAACATTCGCAACATCATCTGGTACTGGTTACACGTTAGGAACTTATGATACAACTACAATAACTGGAACTGGTAGCGGTGCAAGAATAACACTTGATGATTTAACCTTACAGGGAGGTGTTCAAGGTTATGGTGGTCAAACAATGACCAACATTACTATTGTAGATTCTGGTAGTGGATATAGTGTTAATGATATCATCAGAGTTGATGGTGGAAATAATGACATGTACTTCAAAGTCATGGTTGTTGCTACTGTTGCACAAGCAACTGCAACTGCAACTGTAAGTGCTTCGGGCATAGTTAGCGGAATTACAATCACAAACCCAGGAGATGGTTATACATCTGCGCCTACCGTTACAATCGACTATTCACCTAAGGACAATAGAGCAGAGGTCAAGTCTTGGAATAGTTCTACAAGAGAACTACAAGTCATCAACAGAACTGGAGTATTCACTACTGCAGAGACTGTTACTGGTCTCACGTCAGGTGCAAAGTGGAGTCCTGAGTCTTATGATCAGACACTAGCACTAAATAATACTAACTCAACGTATGATCAAAGTTATACCATTGAATCTGAATCCGATGATATTCTTGATTTTACTGAAATAAATCCTTTTGGTGAATTCTAATGTTAGGAACTTATTACTACCACGAAATATTACGAAAAACTGTTGTTGGATTTGGTACTTTATTCAACAATATTGAACTAAAGCATTATGATGCAGCTGGTAATATTGTAGAGGCACTTAAGGTTCCTCTATCATATGGTCCTACCCAAAAGTTTTTAGCTAGGATTCAGCAGCAAGCAGATCTAACTGCTAGAGATGTTGCTATTACTTTACCTAGAATGTCTTTTGAGATTACTGGTCTTCAGTATGACCAATCAAGAAAGGCATCTCCACTGAAGTACACTTCTTCAGATAGCTCTGCAACAACTAAGATAAAGCAGTATTTACCTGTACCATATAATGTCTCTTTTGAGTTATCAATTTACTCAAAAAATCAAGACGATGGTCTGCAAATTATTGAGCAAATTTTACCATACTTTCAACCATCTTTCAATATTACTTTGAAGATGGTCCCCGATATTGATGAAAAGCGTGACGTGGCAATTGTTCTCAATAACATTGGATATAGAGATGAGTATGAAGGTAATTTTGAAAAACGACAGGTAATTGTATGGACTTTACAATTTACTGCAAAGACATATCTCTTTGGTCCTACATCAGACAGTTCTGTTATCAGATCTGCTATTGCGAGTATCTATGGAGATACAGATCAAGCAACAGCAAGAAGGGAAGTCACATATACTGTTGTTCCTAGAGCAACAACAGATCAGAATAGTGATGGTGTTGTTAATCAGATTGATACTCAACTACTGGAAGATTTTGATGATCAGGACTTTGGATTTAGTACATCTGCCACTTACAATGGATTCTAAACATGCAAAATTTCGATGATATTAATAATACATTTGATGTAGATGGAGAGATTATCTCTACTACAAAATCCGAGATGATCAAACCAGAACAAAAAGATGAAGTTAATAAAGATTATGAATACACTCGGGGAAATCTATATTCATTGATTGAGAAAGGTCAAGAAGCGGTTGATGGTATTCTTGAGTTAGCGCAAGAATCAGAATCACCAAGAGCGTATGAAGTTGCTGGTCAGTTGATCAAGAGTGTATCTGATGCAACGGATAAACTAATTGATTTACAAAAGAAAATGAAAGATTTGGGTGAAGATAAATCTGGTCCAACTCATGTAACTAATAATGCACTGTTTGTTGGTAGCACCGCTGAACTCCAGAAGATGCTCAAGCAAACAGTAAAAGATATTAACAATAAATAATAGAAAACAGTTAGTTTGATGGACAATCCACTACATCAGGATTTAGTATCTCTTATTGAAAAGAGAATCCAATCTAATGGATATGTTTTCACGGTGGAATTTATTTACCGTGGAAAAAGGAAGTACACTCAGTTATTCTATTCTCAGGGTGGATCTGTAAACAGAGCAATGATTGAGGATGATCTAAAGAAGATTTATCCAGAAGCATCTTTGGTTATTTTTAGAAAGTCTGAGTTTGCTCCTGGCAATCCTTTAATTATTATGAGAGAGGAAAAAGAATGTGGTGAGAAGTATTGTCGCTTGTGTGAGAAGCGCGAGAAGCGTTCTAAATGCGCTTATGGTGGTGCGATGTGGGATCGCTACACAGTAGACGATGTAGACGATTCTGAGCGGGCTGAGGCAGCATCAGAGTCTGGCATCACAGAAGGTGCAGCATGGACAAAGAAATCAGGAAAGAATAAAGAGGGTGGTCTCAATGAGAAGGGACGTAAGTCCTACGAAAGAGAAAATCCTGGTTCTGATCTAAAAGCACCTTCAAAGGAAGTTGGCAATCCTCGTCGTAAATCTTTCTGTGCCAGAATGTCTGGTATGAAGAAGAAACTTACTTCTTCAAAAACTGCTAACGATCCCGATAGCAGAATCAATAAGTCCCTTAGAGCTTGGAATTGTTAATAAGGAGGTAAGTCATGGCACAATGGAACAAAGACGCTCAAGCATATAGAGCACAGGACACAACAAACTTTGAAGTTGTGATGCTTGCCGATGAAAACGGCAATCCACTCAACAGTTATGGTGCTGCGGCTAACATTCCTATTGCTGCTGGACTGTTAGACGGATATTCACACATCAATAAGTTTGGATATAGAACATCATTTGCTTCTACATATCAAGCAATCTGGGACGGAACTACAGCATATCCATATATTGGAACTGCTGGACCAGCAACAGTAACTTCAGGAAGTGGTAGTGATGCTGGTGCTGTAATCACGGTATCTGGATTGGATGAAAATTATAATGATGTTTCAGAAGACCTCACTATTGGAACACCTGGAGCAGTAAATTTTATTCGTATCTTTAGAGCATTTGTAAAGACACCAGCAGCAGGACAAACAACAAATGTAGGTCAGATTTCCGTATCAGTTGATAGTGCTGATAGAGCATTTATTTTAGCAGGAGCAGGACAAACGCTAATGTCAGTTTATACCGTTCCTGCTGGCAAAACTGCCTACCTTATGAAACTCCAATGTTCTGTTGATAAGCAGAAAGATTGTATCTTTAGATTTGTAGTAAGACCTTTTGGTGGAGCATTCAACACCAAAGCACAACTAGGAACATTTGCTACACCTATGAATTATGACTACCCAGTTCCTTTGAGGTTTGAAGAAAAAACTGATTTAGAAGTTCAAGCAATCTCTGGTAATACTATGGGTGGTGGTGCTACTTTTGATTTGATCCTTGTAGATAACTAAAATGGCAAACACTAACTACGTCAGACGCGACACTAACAACGATCCAGATGATCCTCAACCAGGATTTACAACTGTTAATCAGTTTTCTGGTACTGAGGGTTGGAGCACTGTGACTTACAGAGATTATAATGCAGATTACGTTCCAAGAAATAAAGATAATACTGTGAGAACTCCTGGCACATACCAGGCAAGAAATTCAGACAACAGCCCCAGAACTCCACAACCATATCAAAGACACGATAAGGACAACAACCCAATTACTACTTGATTTTTTATTTTTATGACTGATGGAATATATCTTGGTAATCCCAATCTAAAAAAAGCAAATGTCCAGATTGATTGGACGCCAGAAAAGATTGAAGAGTTTATCAAATGCAAAAGCGATCCAGTTTATTTTGCACTAAACTATATTAAAATTGTTTCTCTTGATGAAGGTCTTGTTCCTTTCAAGATGTATCCTTTTCAGGAAAAACTTGTAAACAATTTTCACAACAACAGATTCAACATCTGCAAGATGCCACGCCAGACGGGTAAGTCTACAACGTGTGTGTCTTATCTTCTACATTATATTGTTTTCAATGATAATGTTAATGTAGCAATCCTTGCTAACAAAGCATCTACTGCTAGGGATCTTCTCGGTAGGTTACAACTTGCATACGAAAACTTGCCAAAGTGGATGCAGCAGGGTATTCTAGTATATAATAAAGGCTCCATGGAGTTGGAGAATGGATCAAAAATTATCGCCGCATCTACTTCTGCATCTGCTGTCCGTGGTGGCTCCTATAATGTCATCTTTTTGGACGAGTTCGCATTCATCCCGAATCACATTGCTGATGACTTCTTTGCCAGTGTTTATCCTACTATCTCGTCAGGTAAGTCTACAAAGGTAATTATTGTTTCTACCCCCAAGGGTATGAATCACTTCTACCGCATGTGGCACGATGCGGAAAGAGGAAAGAATGAGTATGTCCCTACCGATGTTCATTGGTCTGAAGTCCCAGGTAGAGATGATGTATGGAAAGAACAAACGATTGCTAACACATCTGAGACACAATTCAAAGCAGAGTTTGAATGTGAGTTTCTAGGATCTGTTGATACTCTTATCAGTGCAGCAAAACTAAAATCACTAGTATACGAATCACCCAAGAAGAGAAACAAAGGGTTTGATGTATACGAAGATCCACAGAAAGACAGGGATTATGTAATCACTGTTGACGTAGCGCGGGGTGTCGGTATCGACTACTCCGCATTTGTTGTGGTTGATATTACTTCTTACCCACATAAGATTGTGGCAAAGTATAGGAACAATGAAGTAAAGCCAATGTTGTTCCCAAGCATCATATATGATGTCGCAAGAGCATACAACAACTCATGGGTATTGTGTGAGGTAAATGATATTGGAGATCAAGTTGCATCCATTCTTAATTTTGATTTGGAATATGAAAACGTTCTGATGTGTGCAATGCGCGGACGTGCAGGACAGATTGTAGGTCAAGGATTTTCTGGTACTAAGACACAGTTAGGTGTCAAGATGTCAAAGGCAGTGAAGAAGGTTGGTTGCTCAAATCTAAAAACATTGATTGAGGAAGATAAACTTTTCTTCAATGATTATGAAATCATCAGTGAGTTGACGACATTTATTCAAAAGCACAATTCCTTTGAGGCGGAAGAAGGATGTAATGATGACCTTGCAATGTGTTTGGTTATTTACTCTTGGTTAGTTGCTCAAGATTATTTTAAGGAACTAACAGATCAAGACGTTAGGCAACGTTTATATGATGAGCAGAAGAATCAACTAGAACAAGATATGGCACCTTTTGGATTTATTCTAGATGGTACAGAGGAAGACTCTTTTGTTGATGCCAATGGCGATAGATGGCACACAGATGAATATGGTGACATGGCACACATGTGGGAATATCGCTAAGAAGCTGCAAATTATAAATATTTTTAGATTATCAATCATGACACTTCTTAGGGAGACAAAAAAATGGTAACTAAGTTAGCTTCTCCAGGCGTATTAGTTCAGGAGAAAGATTTTACAAGAGGTGGGATTGATCCTTCATTCATTAACTTTGGCGCTATCGCAGGTGTTTTTGAGAAGGGTCCTATCGGTGTTCCTACACTGGTAACCACAGAATCTGAGCTTCTGGATATCTTCGGAAAACCAAATGATAGCAACTACGAGTATTGGTTCTCAGTTTCAAACTACTTAGAGTACGGCGGAATTGCTTACGTAATCAGAGTAGAAGACGCATCACAAAAGAACGCAGTAACCGATTCTCAAACAGCTGAACTAATCAGATCTTTTGAGCATTGGGAAGATACGGTTTCATCTGGAGCAGGAACTTATAAGTTTGCTTCTAGAACTGCAGGTACATTAGGAAATAGTCTTGGTGTTTCTGTTATTGACAGAGGTGCAGATCAACTATTAACGGTAACTGGAACTAGTTTGTCCTTTACTGTTGGAGATACTATTGAAGATCTTTTAGTGTTGGGTGTGGGCACCACCACTGGATTTGCTGATGGAAATTCTCTGTATGTCGGAACTCAGCAAATTGGTACAATTTCTAGTATTGATGAAGCAAGATCAGAACTGAGAGTATTCAGCAATGGTCAAACAGTTTCTGTTGGAGATGATCTCTCAACAGCATCTGGTGGAGCAGTTGTTGCAAGTGTCACTGCATCAACTCCAGTTTCTATGCAAGTATATTCTTGGGATGCTGCTAATAGCGTTCTTGGAGTTATCTCCAACGTATATCCTGCACTACCAGTTATTGCTGGTGACGAATTTGTTGATGCTACGACTAATACTGCAACGGTTTCCGCTGCTAATGACTGGTATGATTCTCAGGACGTATACACTGGACAAAAGTGGTACTCTATTGCTGGAAAACCAGGAACCTCACAATACGCTGCAGATAAGTATGCACGTTATGATGAGATGCACGTCGTTGTTTATGATAGAGACGGAAAAATTTCAGGAACACCTGGATCAATTTTAGAAACTTTCCTGAATGTTTCTAAGATCTCTGGAGCAAAAACTCCACAAGGAGAAAACAACTATTATGTAGATGCAATCAAGGCAAACTCTGATTACATTTACGCTAAGTCAACTACCTACACTGTAGTTGATTACTCTGCTGGAACTGGAAACGCAGATACAAATGGTGAGATCGGTTCTACCGATGAAGGAACATCTTCAGCAACTCTATCATATGATTTGATTGGAGCACAAGCATTTACTTTTGCTGGTGGTGCTGATGATCAATCACCTTCAGTTGGTGAAGTTCTGACAGCATATAATGAGTTTGAAGATACTGAAGAAATTGATATTGATTTTGTTATCCAAGGTCCAGCAGGAGGAAGCTTCCAAGATGCAGTCACCAAGGCAAAGGCTTTGATTGCACTTGTTGATGCTAGAAAAGATTGTATGGCATTTATCTCACCATACAGATCCGCAGTGGTAGGTATTTCAAATGCTACTACTCAATTAAATAATATTACATCATTCTTCAATCAGTTAGGAAGTTCTTCTTATACTGTATTTGATAGTGGTTACAAGTACATGTATGATCGCTTCAACGATGTATATCGTTACGTTCCTCTGAACGCAGACCTTGCTGGTCTGATGGTCAATACATCCAACGTTGCAGATCCTTGGTTCTCACCTGCTGGTCTGAACAGAGGAAATGTACGCAATGCTGTCAAACTTGCATTCAATCCTAAGAAGTCTCAAAGAGACACACTATATACTTCTAGAATCAACCCAGTTGCTTCTTTCCCTGGTGAAGGAACAGTTCTCTTTGGAGATAAGACTGCACTTTCAGTCAAGAGTGCATTTGATAGAATCAACGTTCGTAAATTGTTCTTGGTTGTTGAAAAGGCAATCGCAAGAGCAGCAAGAGCGCAACTCTTTGAATTCAACGACGTTGTAACTAGAACACTGTTTACTCAAATCGTGGATCCTTATCTCCGCGATGTTCAATCCAGAAGAGGAATCACTGATTATCTGGTTGTTTGTGATGAGTCAAATAACCCAGCATCGGTTGTTGACTCTAATGAATTTAGAGCAGATATCTATATCAAACCAGCACGTTCTATCAACTTTATTACTCTGACATTTGTTGCAACTAGAACGGGAGTTAGCTTCGATGAAGTTATCGCACTGAACCGAGGCGCTTGATAGTAATTCTCATAAATCATTCTAATTAACATCGGAGAAAAACAATGGCAGAAGTTACAAGAGGCGCGGCTAACGTCAATATCAATAAATTCAAAGAAAGATTGAGAGGTGGTGGCGCCAGACCAAACCTGTTTGAGGTTGTCCTAGATCTTCCTCAAGGTGTGGGCATTCAGTCCGCAGCAGAAGTTCAAAGAAGTGCAAGATTCCTTGTAAAGGCAGCAGCACTTCCTGCTTCTAACCTTGGTGTTGTTGAAGTTCCTTTTAGAGGTCGTCAGCTCAAAGTTGCTGGTGATAGAACCTTTGATACTTGGACTGTTACCGTCATCAATGATACGGACTTCAGAATTCGTTCCGCAATGGAGGCATGGTCCAACTCAATCAACAACAACTACACCAACATCGGTGTACAGGATCCAGCATCATATCAAAGTGATGCATTTGTTTATCAACTTGATAGACAAGAAAGAATCCTGAGAGGTTATAAGTTCTTTGGAATTTTCCCAACAAACGTTTCACAAATTGATCTTGCATTTGACACCAACGATACAATCGAAGAATTCACAGTTGAATTCCAGGTTCAGTGGTGGCAAGCAGAGAAGGGTGAACTTGGTGGAGAATCCGTTGGTGGTGCTAATTTCTGATCCTAAATAATAGGAGCAGAACTAGTTAAACCTTTTTGAGATGCCTGAACTATTTGGATATTCAATCAGGAGGGGGGACGGAGATAAGTCTAAAAAGATTTCTCCCGTTCCTCCTAATGAAGATGACGGCGTAGTATCTATAGCTGCTGGAGGGCACTATGGGTACTACGTCGATTTAGATGGCGGTGGAAAAAATGAGCATGAATTGCTCAGAAGATATCGTGAAATGGCATTACATCCTGAGGTAGATGGTGCTATTGAAGATATTGTTAACGAAGCAATCGTAAGTGATCTGTACGATAGTCCCGTACAGATTGAACTATCAAATCTTGATGCAAGTAATTCCGTCAAGAAACTTATCAGAGAAGAGTTTGAGCATATCAAGAAACTCCTCAACTTTGATAAAAAATGCCATGAAATGTTCCGTCGTTGGTATATTGACGGGAGAGTGTATTACCACAAAATTATCGATTTTGATGACCCCCAAAAGGGTATTACCGAAGTTAGATATATTGATCCACAGAAAATCAAACTGGTCAAAGAAGTATCTAAGAAAAAAGATCCTCTAGCAGCAACAGATGATATTGCAGCAAAATATGATTATGGCGCTACCATAGAGTATTTTATCTACAATAACAAGGGCATTAAAACCCAAACAAATTCATTTTCTACAACACCAAATCAGGGTGGTATCAAGATTGCAAAAGATGCAATCACATATATTCACTCTGGATTGCTAGATGCAAACAAGGGATCAATTCTTTCCTATCTGCATAAGGCAATCAAGGCAGTCAATCAACTAAGAATGATTGAAGATAGTCTTGTTATTTACAGACTATCACGCGCACCAGAGCGTAGAATTTTCTATATTGATGTTGGCAATCTGCCTAAGGTCAAGGCAGAACAATATCTGCGTGATGTCATGTCTCGCTATAGAAACAAACTAGTGTACGATTCTAACACTGGTGAGATTCGCGACGACAAAAAGCATATGTCTATGCTGGAAGATTTCTGGTTACCACGTAGAGAAGGTGGTCGTGGAACTGAAATCACAACCCTACCAGGTGGTCAGAATCTTGGTGAACTTTCCGATGTTCAATATTTCCAAAAGAAACTTTATCAAGCATTGAACGTTCCCACTTCCAGATTAGAAGCTGATGGTGGATTTAATCTTGGTCGTTCCTCAGAAATTCTGAGAGATGAGATCAAGTTTACTAAGTTCGTAGGAAGACTTCGCAAAAAATTTAGCGAAATCTTTATTGATATGCTCAAAACTCAACTTATTCTGAAAGGCATTACAAGCCCAGAAGAGTGGGAGGATATGAAGGAGTATATCCAATTTGATTATCTATATGATAATCACTTTGCAGAACTGAAAGAAGCGGAAATTCTTCAAGAAAGAATTAATCTTGCCGCTGCTGCTGATCCATATGTTGGTAAGTATTTCTCAGTTGAATATATTCGCTCTAAAGTTCTTCGTCAAACTGACTCAGAAATGGTAGAGATGGATAAGCAAATTGAAAAAGAGAAAGAAGCAGGAATCATTCCACCTTCTGAAGAAGAGATGATGGCAATGCAAGGTGGTGAAGATCCAGCATTAGGAGATGTTCCACAAGATCCAGACATCAATGCTTCCGCAGTAGAACCACCTGAGGGTCAGGGTCTTATCTGATAAATATAAATAATACTGAATTATCATTATTACAATGGATGAATTAATGAATGCCATTTACGATGAGAATCGTGCCAAGGCAGTTGATCATATTAAATCAATGATGTCTGACAAAGCATTCGACCAAATCGATGCACAGAGAGAAACTATCGCTAAACAAGTTTTTGGTGCTGTAGTTGGTGCTGATGCGGAAGAAGAGGTTGAAGTAGAGTCGGACGATTCTGATGATGAAGAAAACACCGAGGAACTAGACCAACCCGAAGAGGAACAAACTGATGAAACTGATAACGGAGACTATTGAAGAGGTAGAGGTTATTACGGAAGAGAGTGAGGGTGGAAAGAAATCACACTATATTCAGGGTGTGTTTCTCCAGTCTGACATCAAGAACCGTAATGGTCGCATGTATCCCTTCGATACCTTACATAAAGAAGTAAAAAATTATAACGAAAAGTATATCAATACTAATCGTGCTCTTGGAGAACTTGGTCATCCTGATGGACCTACGGTAAATCTAGATCGCGTTTCACATAAGATTGTAAGTCTTGTTCCTGAAGGCAAAAATTTTATGGGAAGGGCAAAACTCCTTGAGACTCCTATGGGCAATATTGCCAAGAACCTTCTCAATGAAGGGGTAAAATTAGGAGTTTCTTCTAGAGGCATGGGTACTCTAAGAAGAGAAAATGGTTATTCAGTTGTTGGTGAGGATTTTATGCTCGCCACTGCAGCAGATATCGTTGCTGATCCTTCCGCTCCCGATGCTTTCGTTGAAGGTATTATGGAAGGAAAAGAATGGGTCTGGGAAAATGGCATTCTCAAAGAGTGTCAGATTCAAGAAATCAAAAACGAGATTGATCACGCAACACTTATCAATCTACAAGAGCGGAAAGTTGCCGCGTTTGAAAAGTTTTTGAAAACATTATAATTTATAAATAAGTATAGAAATACATCTTTGCCAATTTAAGGAGTCTTTCAAAAATGTCTGAACAGGTTATTGACAATCTACAGGAAATGGAATCACCTAAACAAGTAAAGGACAAGGTTAATGCTTCCGCAAAACCTGCCGAGTCCATGCAAAAAATGGCTGATCCTGGTACACAACTAGGTGCGGTCCAAGATCTTGGTGGTCCCACTCCTCAAAACTACAAGTCTACTGATGACTCTTCCAAGTTGAAGAGTGCTGGTGGATCACAATCCAAGACTGCCGTTAACGCCAAGGCAGGTAAAGCAGAAGGTATGCCAACTGCTAACAAGAAAGGAATGTCATACGAGGAAGTTGATTTCTCTGATGATGTTGACGCACTTGTTGGTTCTGAAGAACTCTCAGAAGATTTCAGAAATAAAGCAAAGGTTATCTTTGAAGCAGCACTTACTTCAAAAGTTCGTGCAATTCAAGAAGAACTAGAAGAGCATTATGCTGCTAAGTTTGAAGAAGAGCTAGCAGAAGCAAAAGCAGAACTAGCAGAAAAAGTTGACGCCACCCTACAGTATGCTGTAGAAGAGTGGGCAGAAGAAAACGCACTGGCTATCGAGTCAGGTATCAAGTCTGAAGTCGCTGAGTCCTTCATGGAAGGTCTCAAGGGACTTTTTGAAGAACATTATGTAACCATCCCTGAAGATAAATATGATGCATTTGATATTATGGTAGAAAAACTTGATGAGATGGAAGGAAAACTCAACGAGCAAATCGACAAGAATATCACCCTGAATAATAGACTGGGAGATCTTGTTGCAGAGTCTATCGTCAATGACGTAGCTCGCGGACTTACCGAAACGCAGAAAGATAAACTCTTTGGTCTTGCAGAAGGTGTTGAGTTTGATAGTGAAGAAACCTACCGTGGAAAGATTGAATCGTTGAAGGAGTCATACTTCAGATCTGAAGTACCTGAGGTTCAGTCAGAGGAACAAGAAATGATCTCGGAGGAAGTTGAAGTATCTACGCAGATGGACCGTTACCTTCGCGCAGTTTCACGTTTCCAGAAATAATTATTACTAAATAATTTTTAGTTCAATCCCTTACAACATCTACAAGACTAGGAGAAAAACCAATGTTCATGTCAGAACAGCTGCAAGAGAAGTGGTCACCACTCCTCAAGCATGAAGAACTACCAGAAATCAAAGATTCTCACAGACGTGCAGTTACTGCCGTTCTTCTTGAGAACCAAGAGAAATTCCTCCGTGAGCAGCAAATGCTTACCGAGGCACCTACTAACGTAACCGACCCTTCAGGTTCAGTCAGAACTTTTGATCCTGTTCTGATCTCCCTGATCCGTCGTTCAATGCCTAACCTGATCGCTTATGATATTGCAAGCGTTCAGCCAATGTCAGGTCCTACTGGACTGATCTTCGCAATGCGTTCACGTTACGCTACTCCAGACGGCGCTGAGGCACTGTTCAATGAGCCTAACGCTGGTTATTCAGGTGGCGGTGCTGCTGGTTACGACGTAACCGCAACTTCCTCTGCTAACAACGACGCTGAAGGTTCAAACCCTGCTGTTCTTAATGACACAGGCACCTACGAACTGACTGGTGATGCACAAGGCATGACCACCTCACAGTCAGAAGCACTGGGTGATGGTGCTGGCACCAACTTCCGCGAGATGGCATTCAGCATCGAGAAGGTTGCTGTTACCGCTCGTTCACGTGCTCTGAAAGCTGAGTACTCACTTGAGCTTGCTCAGGATCTTCGCGCTATCCATGGTCTCGATGCTGAGGCTGAGTTGGCAAACATTCTGTCAACTGAGATCCTCGCTGAGATCAACCGCGAAGTTCTTCGTTCAGTATACCTGACTGCAGAAGCAGGTGCTCAGAACAACGTTGCTTCCACTGGAACATTTGACCTCGACGTTGACTCCAACGGTCGTTGGTCGGTTGAGAAGTTCAAAGGACTTCTGTTCCAAGTTGAAAGAGAAGCTAACGCTATCGCACAAAGAACTCGTAGAGGAAAGGGCAACATCATCGTCTGCTCCGCTGACGTTGCATCTGCTCTAACCATGGCAGGCGTTCTGGACTACACTCCAGCACTTAATGCTAACCTCAACGTTGATGACACTGGCAGCACCTTCGCTGGCACCATCAACGGTAAGTTCAAGGTCTACATCGACCCATATTCGGCAAACCTCTCCGACGATCAGTACTTCGTCGTCGGTTACAAGGGATCCAACCCTTATGACGCAGGTCTCTTCTACTGCCCATACGTTCCTCTCCAGATGGTTCGTGCAGTTGGCGAAGACACCTTCCAGCCCAAGATTGGCTTCAAGACTCGTTACGGTATGCAGGCAAACCCATTTGCAACTGGTGCTGTCAACGATGCTACTCAGCCAACCGCAGGTATCGGTGCTGCAAATGCAAACCGCTACTATCGTCGCGTCCGCGTCACCAACCTCATGTGATTCATTCACAACTCAATCAAGAGGGTCTTCGGACCCTCTTTTTTTATGCCCATAAATAATAGAAAATAGTTATCGCTATGGTAAATCCTATTCAGAATAGGAATCTTCTTTCGCCTACAGGGTTTAATTTTATTATTTTGAAGGCAAGAGAAATTGATTTCTTTTCTCAAGCTGCATCAATTCCACAAATCTCCATGAATAGTGCTACTCAGGCAACCAGTCTGAGAAACGTTCCAGTGCCTGGAGATGAATTGTATTATGGTGATTTCACCCTACGCTTCATGGTGGATGAAGATATGACAAACTATATTGCGGTCCATAATTGGATTCGCGCATTAGGGTTTCCTGTCAATCGCGATGAATATGATTTTGAAGAGAAGGATTCTCTTTACCAAAAATCAAAATACTATTCAAACGTAGTTTCTAATTTGAGACTCAGAGAAGGTATGTCTTTAGATATGAACTTTGAAACATCTGATGCTTCTCTACAAATTTTGAATAGCAGTTATAATGTTGCTAGAACTGTCACTTTCTATGACTTGTTCCCCGTCAGTTTGTCCACTCTAGAATTCAGAGCAGATGATCCTGATGTACAATACCTCAGTGCTGACGCATCCTTCAAATACCTTTATTACGACATTAAATGAATCTTGAAACTTTGCAATCCAAATGGGAGAAGGATTGCATTCTTGGTGACGAACTCAGCGATGAGTCAAAAAGAATTCCTTCTCTACACTGTGAATATATAAAACTCTATAACGAATTCAATCTTCTCAAGAAAAAATCTGAGTGGGATCTAAAGAAAGTAAGAAGAGAACGCTGGGAATACTATACAGGTAAAGCAGACCCAGAAGTATACACTGAGGAACCTTTTGATTTCAAGGTTCTCAAAAGTGATATAGATAGATATATAGATTCTGACGAGAAGATACAAAAGGCACAACTTAAATTTGAATATTATCAGCAGATTAGTTTCTTTCTAGAATCGGTTCTAACTCAAATCCGAGATAGACAATGGCAGATAAGAAACGCGATTGAATTTCAGAAACTTACATTGGGATACGGATGAGCGAATTAGTTATTTCTAAAAAGAATGAAGTATATCTACGAATAGAATGCGACCCACACATCAAATACGAACTATCTGATCACTTCACTTTTGATGTGCCAGAAGCAGTGTTCATGCCATCCTATAGAAACAAACATTGGGATGGCAAGATCAGACTATTCTCTCCACATACAGGAGAGATCTATTGTGGTTTGTTAGATAGAGTCATCACATGGTGTAGTGAAATGAACTACAACATGAAGTTTGAATCTAACAAATACTATGGAGAAGCTTTAGAGTCAAACGAACTAATTACAGAACGTGGTGTAAAGGGATTCATGGAATCTATTACCCAGTTCACTCCAAGAGATTATCAAGTCAAAGCAGTATATCAGGCGCTCAAAAATAATAGAAAATTAATTATCTCACCTACCGCATCAGGTAAGTCGATGATGATTTATTCTTTGGTGAGATACTATGAATCAACAGGACAAAGAATTCTTATCATTGTTCCAACCACCAGCCTTGTGGAACAAATGTATAAAGATTTTATTGATTATGGATGGGATGCAGAGTCTTATTGCCACAAAATATATGCGGGACGGACAAAACAAACCGATCACCCCGTTACCATCACTACCTGGCAAAGCGTATATAAACTCCCTAAAACATTTTTTGAAAATTTCACAGCAGTTATAGGAGATGAAGCGCACCAGTTCAAAGCAAAGTCTTTGACAACTCTCCTAACAAAATGCCATAACGCAAAATATCGTGTTGGATTTACTGGTACATTAGATGGCACACAAACTCACAAGTGGGTATTAGAAGGACTGTTTGGTCCTACACAAAAAATTATCAATACAGAAGAACTGATCAATCAAGGATATCTCTCTCGTTTCAATATCAAAGTTCTGATCTTGAATCATGAAGGTCAGAAGTTTGACACGTATGAAGATGAAATACAATATCTAATTGGTCATGAACGCCGCAATAATTTTATAAAAAATCTAGCATTAGATCTGAAAGGTAATACCCTAATTCTTTATAGTAGGGTTTCTACCCATGGACAGGTTATTTATGATCTACTAAATAATAGTGTAAAAGATAAAAGACAAGTCTTCTTTATTCATGGTGGTGTGGATGTAGATGATAGAGAGTCCGTAAGAAGGATTACTGAATCCGAAAATAACGCAATCATTGTTGCATCTTATGGAACATTTTCTACAGGTATTAATATCAAAAATCTACACAATGTAATTTTTGCAAGTCCATCTAAGAGTAGAATTAGAAATTTACAATCTATTGGTAGAGTTCTAAGAAAAGGTCAAAACAAAGATCTTGCTACTCTGTATGATGTATCTGATGATATCTCATACAAAGGAAAGAAAAATTATACTCTGAATCATTTGGTAGAAAGAATCAAAATTTATAATGAAGAAAACTTTGAATATAAAATTATTACTGTAGATTTCAAGTAAAGCATGGAAGATTTTTACGCATCAATAAAACTAATTACTGGTGAAGAGATTTTAGCACAAGTTCTTCATGATAAGGATGATGACGTATTGATCATTTGTAATGCTGTTGAGATTGAAGAAATGAATGTATCACCTTCTCCAGGTGTATTTCAATGTATGATTACCCCACATATGTGGATGAAATTCTCTGGTGAAGATTCATTTATTATTAAAAAAGATCATATACTTACTATTACTGAGTTATCTGGTAATGCATTAGACTTCTATAAGAAGTGTTTAGATAAAGCAATGCATCCCTCTAGTAACCCAATGATTGATAATAGAGTAGATGCAGAAGATCAAAGAGGATATGTCTCTAGTGTAGATGATGCTAGACAATTCTTTGAATATCTCTATAGATCTTAAAGCTAGTTCTCTTGAACCTCCACAAGGTTATTATACAGATATTGAGTACCCTTGTCAAGTGTTGACACATATGCTATTATATGAACACAAAAGAATAAACTGTAATGGCAGCAAAATCAGAACACTATGTAAATAATAAAGAATTCTTAGAGGCTCTGGTCCAGTACAGGGAATCGGTAAAGCGTGCTGCAAATGCAGGTAAACCTAAACCCAGAATCTCAAACTACATCGGTGAGTGTTTTCTGAAAATTGCAAATCATCTTTCATATAGACCAAACTTTGTTAACTATATGTTCAAAGATGATATGATTTGTGATGGAGTAGAAAATTGCGTTCAGTATGTAGATAACTTTGATCCAGAAAAATCTAAGAATCCTTTCGCATACTTCACTCAAATCATTTATTACGCCTTTCTCAGACGTATTCAAAGAGAGAAGAAGCAACTAGAAATTAAAAATAAAATTATCGAGCGGTCGGGATATGATGAAGTCTTTACTGCAATGTCAGAAGATGGCACCAGTATTGATGTATCTCAGATGAATAGCATCAAGGAAAATGTTGAGGCAAGAATGAATCGATGAAAGTTGCAATTATTACTGACCAGCACTTCGGTATGAGAAAGGGAAGTCAAATCTTCCATGAGTTTATCGGTAAGTTTTATCAAAATGTTTTCTTCCCTACACTAGACAAGTACGGTATTGACACTGTTCTTGACTTAGGAGATACATTTGATAATCGTCGTAATATTGACTTCTGGTCTTTGAAGTGGGCACAGGAAGAATACTACGATAAGTTAGAGCAACGTGGTGTTCATGTGTATACTGTTGTTGGTAATCATACTGCATTCTATAAGAATACAAATGACATCAACACTGTAGATCTTCTTCTGCAGCAGTATGGTAATGTTACTCCTATCTCTGAGTGTAAAGAGATTGAAGTACATGGTCTTCCTATCTTGTTTATTCCTTGGATCAACCAAGAAAACGAGCAGCATACTTTGGAACAGATACAAAATACAAATGCATCTGTTGCTATGGGACATCTAGAACTTGCTGGATTTGAAGCACATCCTGGTTACTTTCATGCTAAAGGTGAAGACCCAATGTTCTTCTCTAAATTCAAGCGTGTCTTCTCTGGTCACTATCATACCAAGAGTAGTAAAGGCAACGTCACATATCTAGGTAATCCTTATCAGATTTATTGGAATGATTGTGATGATCGTAGAGGTTTTCATATCTTCGATACTGAGACTTTGAAATTAACCTATGTGGAAAATCCATATAAGATGTTCAAGAAGTTCTACTATAATGATCAAAAGGCAGAACACTCAGATGAACAGATCGAAGATTGTAAAGATAAGTTTATCAAAGTTATTGTAGAGAAGAAGACGGACTTCTATGCATTTGATAGATTTATCGATAAGATTCATAAAGTCGGTGTTCATGATTTGAAAGTCGTAGAGAATTATGATCTAACAAATGATAATGATGATGAAATCGAAGTCGAAGATACTCTTACAACGTTAGAAAAATATGTTTATGAACTGGAGCAAGATCATCTTGACAAACAATCTATTATAGATATTATCAAAGGATTATACGTAGAAGCATCAGAGATCTAGTATGTTTGTTCTAACTCTAAATGGCAATGGTGATGGTGCTTATGCTGCTACTAATTTAGATGGCAGTAAAGCATTGCAACTCTTTGTTGACAAAGATGACGCTATACGGTATGCTGGTCTACTGGAGGCAGATGACCATCCAGAGTTGATTGTAAAGGAGATTGATGATGATCTTGTGATCAAAACTTGTGAAAGTTTGGGGCACAAGTATTGTATTGTTACTCCAGATGAATTTGTAGTTCCCCCATTTGACAATGATTCTTTTTAAGACAATTAGATGGAAGAATTTTCTATCTACTGGTAATACTTTTACCGAAGTATCTTTGAATAGTTCTCCTTCCACATTGATTGTCGGATCAAATGGTGCAGGTAAATCTACAATCTTAGATGCACTTACGTTTGGTTTATTCAATAAACCTTTTCGCAAAATTAATAAACCACAACTAGTCAATTCATCTAACGATAAAGAATGTTTAGTTGAAATTGAATTTAGTATTGGTAAGAAAGAATACTTGATTCGTAGGGGGATCAAACCAACCGTATTTGAGATCCATGTCAATGGCAATATGCTGGATCAAAATGCATCTGCTGCAGATCAACAAAAGCATCTTGAACAGAATATTCTCAAACTTAACTTCAAGTCTTTTACTCAGATTGTAATTCTGGGTAGCAGTACTTTCGTTCCTTTCATGCAATTGCCTGCTGCAGGGCGTAGAGAAGTTATTGAGGACATCTTGGATATCAAGATTTTCTCTACGATGAATCTTCTGGTCAAAGAGAAGATCAAAATCTTTTCTGACGAAATCAAAGATCTAAAAAATAACGCAGAGTTAGTACAAGAGAAGATTGATATTCAGGATAGATTTGTTACTGATCTTCAGGAACAATCCCAGTCTAGGGTAACTCAAAAGAAATCTGAGATCGATAACCTTCTGACAAAGATTGTTGCTATTGATAATCAAGTCGAAGCGTGTATGTCATTTATCACTGGTCTAAAGGATACCAGTGAAGATCCAGCAAAGTTTGAAACTAAACAAACTAAACTGCATAAGCTCCATCACAAGATGGATGCAAAGCAGAAGACTCTTTCTAAAGAAATAGAGTTTTATGACAAGCATGATGATTGTCCTACTTGCAGTCAACCGATTGGTGAAGATCTGAAAAAGAGTAAGATCAAAGATAATCTAAAATTGCTTGACGAAATTGATCTTGCTATGTCAACCATGGAGAATGAGATCGATAGTTTGTCCACCAAACTGAATGACATCAAAGAAGTTCAGAATAAAATCTATGAGTCAACCTTTGAACTCAAGCGTCTGAACAACTCCAAAGAAAATGTTCAGGAACAGATTGATTATATCAATAACGAAATCAATCGTATTCAGAACAATAATAATAATATCGAGAGAGAGAAAGAGAAGAAGCAAGAGTTCGTCGGTCAGAAAAAATTCATCGACAAGATGATTGCCGAGATGAAGATGAAAAAGGATGAGCATGATGTTGTTCATTTTCTCCTCAAGGACAGTGGAGTCAAGACCAGAATCATCAAAAAGTATCTTCCCCTGATGAACAAGTTGATTCGTCAGTACCTTCAAGAACTTGATTTTGGTATTAATTTTTCTCTTGATGAAGAGTTCAATGAGACAATCAAGTCTCCTATTCACGATCAGTTCTCATATGCATCCTTCTCTGAAGGAGAAAAAATGAGAATTGATCTAGCACTACTATTCACTTGGAGAGAAGTTGCTAGAGTCAAGAACTCTGTCAATACTAATCTTTTGATTCTCGATGAAATTTTTGATAGTTCTCTAGATGTTTCTGGTACAGATGACTTCCTAAAAATTATTAGGTTTGCTGTTCATGATGCAAACATCTTTGTCATCTCACATAAAGGAGATATCTTACAAGATAAGTTTGCAGATACCATTCAGTTTGAGAAAGTCAAAAACTTTAGCAAGAAGTGCCAGTTGAACTAGTGGCACACGACCACCTCTTCGGGGGTGGTTTTCTTGTATGATGAGTTCATCCGAGAGAGAGAACCATGCCAGTCAACTATGAAATCAAAGGAACTGTTGCCCGCCTGCTTGCTACGGAAAACCTGATCGTTGAGAACCGTCGTGTCGGAACAGCATCGTTCAATGTCCACACCCGTGTCCTGACACTGCCAATGTGGGAACGCGCTAATAATAATGTTTATGATCTGCTTGTTGCTCATGAAGTGGGTCACGCTCTCTTCACCCCAGATAAAGAATGGAATCTTCAGATTCCCAAAGATTATCTAAACATCACAGAGGACGCTCGAATTGAGAAACTGATGAAGCGCCGTTTCAATGGGCTTTATAAAACTTTCGTGCATGGGTATGAGTATCTTGCTGAGACTGACTTCTTTGAATTGGATGGAACTGATGTTAATAAAATGTCCTTCGCTGATCGTGTGAATCTACATTTCAAGATTGGTAAATTTATTGATATTGAGTTTACTGATCATGAGAAAGAAGTCGTTGATATGGTAGAAGCATCTGAGACTTTTGATGATGCTATCGCTGCAGCAGTGGCAATGTATGAACTTGCTAAGCAAAAAGTAGAGCAGCAACAAAAACTTGAAGAAGACTTGGATGCACCTCAATCCCCTGGTTCTGCTAGCGGTGAAGGTTCACAACAGGGACAATCTGAAGAACAAGGTGAGGGTGAAAGTGAAGAATCTAGTGGCGAACAATCTGTGCAACAATCAGGTGGTTCTGGTGGTGGAGAGGAAAGTGTCGTTACTGATGAATTGTTTTCTGAAAAGGTTGAAGAACTGAATCGTGAAGACAATATGCATTTTGGTGAGAACCAGTATGTTGATTATCCCAACATGAAAGAAAGTGAACTTGTTGTTTCTAATGAGTATCTTCGCAATACAATGAACGATTTCTGGTCAGTGTTCCAGGGAGATGAGTTTACCCATGTTGATTCTTCTCTGAAGATGTTCATGAAAAATTCTGCTAAAGAAGTCAACTATCTGGTCAAAGAGTTTGAATGCCGTAAGGCAGCAGACGCATACTCTCGCTCTACAGTTTCTCGTACAGGTGTTCTTGATACTGGTAAACTTCATACGTACAAATATAATGATGATGTATTCAAAAAACTGAATATCATCCCTGAGGGTAAGAATCATGGTCTTGTATTTGTGCTGGACTGGTCTGGATCTATGTCTAATGTAATCGAAGATACTGTCAAGCAACTTATTAATCTCATTGTTTTCTGTCGTAAAGTTAGTATCCCTTTTGAGGTTTATGCATTTACTAACAACTGGTTAGATACTAATGATTGTAATGATCTTGATCTCTATGTACAGCACTTGAAAAAATTCAAGTCTAATCAGTTGTTCCTTGATCCCCGATTCCGTATGCTCAACTTTGTGAGCAGCAAATCAAAGAACAGGGAAATTGATGAGAGTATTCGTAATCTGTTTCGTCTTGCTCACAGTTTCCGTAATTATGTTCAGTATACTTGTCCCCCAAATCTGGGTCTCAGTGGTACTCCTCTGTGCGATGCTGTAGTTGCTCTGAATACTATTGTTCCTAACTTTCAAAAACGTAACGCTATCCAGAAAACTAATGTGATTATTCTTACCGATGGTGATACTGCACCTATTCGAACCACAGTTGAGTCTGAAAGGTTTGGTATTGGTACAGCACACGTTGGATACAATACTTATCTTCGGTGCCGTAAGACTGGAGAAACCAAGCAGATGGGACATTGGTTCAAGCAGTTGACCATCTTGCTTGACAACTTCAAAAAGTCTCATCCCAATATTAATTTGATTGGTATTCGTCTGGTTGATCGTGGTGAGTGGCAACGGTTCTCTAACATCTGGATTACACAGGATGAAGAAAAGATTCGAGCACAGTGGAAGAAAGATCGAACCGCTACAATCAGGGGAACTTCTTTTGATGCTTTCTTTGCTATGGCTTGTCAAACTCTCAATAATGATGTAGAATTTGAGGTGGAGGAAGATGCTACGAAAGCACAGATTCGTAAAGCATTCAAGAAATCTCTGCAAAGTAAAGCACTCAACAAAAAAATTCTTTCTGACTTTATAGATCTGGTTGCATGAATAAAAATACTATTGATACTATTGACTGTATTGAGTTTCTAAAGACACTTCCAGATGAGTCGGTGGATCTTGTACTCACAGATCCACCATATTTTATTGGATTTGATGGTGGTAAAGGGTGGGACTCTCAGTGGGATAGTGAACTTGAATATCTTCATTGGTGTGAAGATTGGACCAAAGAATGTGTTCGTGTTCTCAAACCAAACAGAATGTTAATTGTTTGGGGAACTTTGAAGACAGAAACATTCTTACGATATAAGTTGGAAACAACTAGTACACATTACAAAACACTTGTCCCACAGAATGAGATCATTTGGTCTTATAACTGGGGTGGACGTTCTAAAAAAAACTTTGCAAGAAAACATGAGTATGCATGGTGCTGGTCCAAAGGTCAAGATTTCCTATTCAACGATAAGGATATACGGATCGAACGCAAGGTTAAGAAGAACCTACGCACTGGAAAGGAACATACGGAAGGCACTATCCCCACTTGCATTTGGGAAAAGAACAATCACACAACTTCTAAAGACTTTGTGGGTTGGCATCCAACTACCAAGAACTTGGACATCCTTGAGCGTATCATTAGGGCGTACACTAATCCTGATGATCTGGTGCTGGATTGTTTTATGGGCAGCGCAAGTACAGCAGTTGCTTCCGTGAATTGTGGTCGATCTTATATTGGTACTGAGATTGATTCTGAGTATCATGAAAAGGCATTGGAAAGAATCTCTCAAGCAAATCCCCTTAGTGCCCTATATACTGTGTAGTGTGCCAGTTCTGTAACTGTCCATAATCTGTTTCTTGGGTGCTGGTTCCGTGTATAATATATGCATACAACACAAGGGACCATGCCTCGCCAGTCTAACGAACAACTGATCAGCACCATCCGTGACCTTTATGGCACCAGCGTTTCTACTGGTGACATCAAAGGTTATTGTGCTATGAATAATGTTTCTTATCCTACTGTTACTCGTCACCTTGAGCAGTTCAAGGTTGGTCGTGGCAAGTGGGATCTGACTATTCAGGAACTGGAACAAAGTATTTCTACAACTCCTGCACTTTCTGAGAAGCAAAGTTTGATCCCTGTCAAAGATGATACCTTTGTACAGTTCGGTAACTTCAAAGATGTGAAGAAGATCATTCAGTCTCGCATCTTTTATCCGACTTTTATCACTGGTCTCTCTGGTAACGGTAAGACCTTTGGTATCGAACAAGCATGTGCTCAACTAAATAGGGAGTTGATTCGCGTAAACATTACAATTGAAACCGACGAGGATGATCTTATTGGTGGGTTCCGTTTGGTTGACGGCAACACTGTTTGGCATAATGGTCCAGTCATCGAAGCTCTGGAACGTGGAGCTGTACTTCTTCTAGATGAGGTTGATCTTGCCTCTAACAAGATCCTGTGTCTCCAATCTATTCTTGAGGGTAAGGGTGTATTCCTAAAGAAGATTGGTAGGTACGTACAGCCTGCTGCTGGTTTCAACGTCATCGCTACTGCCAACACCAAGGGCAAGGGTAGCGATGATGGTCGCTTCATCGGCACCAACGTTCTTAATGAAGCATTCCTTGAGCGTTTCTGTGTCACTTTTGAGCAGGAGTATCCTACTGCCACTATCGAATCTAAGATTCTTATGAAGGTTGCTGAGACTCTTGGCGTCTCTGATGACAAGTTCATGCTGCACCTTTGTGACTGGGCAGACATCATTCGCAAGACTTTCTATGATGGTGGTGTTGATGAGGTTATCTCCACCCGTCGCCTGGTCCACATTATCCGTGCCTACAGCATTTTCGGTGACAAGGTGAAGGCAATTCAAATCTGTCTCAATCGCTTTGATCTTGAAACTAAGCAATCTTTTATGGAACTGTACGACAAGGTAGACGCTGACGTTGACATTCAGGAGCAAATCTGATACTATGACTAATGCTTGGGCACTCTTACACGATGAAATGAACATGGACGAAAACATCAACGAAATTGAACTTAATCTTGACCCACTTACAACTAATGGATTTTGGAAGTACCAAGAAGATTTGACTATGAAAGAGATCCGAGAGTATCTCTCGGGAACATATCGTCAACACTACACTTCTCCAGACTCTAAAACTCAGACGCTGGATTTGATTGAAAGTATTGGTGATGCAGAACCATTCTGCCGCTCTAATGCAATCAAATACTTGTCTCGCTTCGGCAAGAAAGGAGGCAAGTCTAAGATGGATATCCTAAAGGCAATCCACTACTGCGTCCTCCTCTACCATTTTGCTGGTCTTCATAATGAAACTAAGGGAACCTATGAAACTTTCTGAGAAAACACTTTCTGTCCTTAAAAACTTCTCGTCCATCAACCAGTCTATCTTTATCAAGAGTGGAGATAAACTGCGTACAATCAGTCTGATGAAGAACATCCTTGCTGAGGCAACTGTGCCCGAGGATTTTCCTAAAGACTTTGGTATTTACGATCTCAGTCAGTTCCTTGTTGGTCTGACTCTGCATGACAATCCTGTCCTTGATTTCACCAACGATTCTTTCGTTTATATTAAAGACGGTTCTTCTAGTCGCGTGAAGTACTTCTTCTCCGACCCTGCAGTTATTGTACAACCACCTGATCGAGCACTCAGTCTGCCTTCTACTGAGGTCTCATTCAAAGTTGATTCTTCTGAACTTTCCAAACTTCTGAAAGCATCTGCTGTATATCAACTTCCCGATTTGTCTGTCGTTGGTGAGTCTGATAAGATCTATCTGAAGGTACGTGATAAAAAGAATGATACCTCCAATGAATATTCTATTCCTGTAGGTGACACTGAGAATGAGTTTACTTTCAACTTTAAGGTTGAGAACATCCGCATCATTCCTGGTACTTACAATGTAGAAATTTCAAAGCAAGGTCTTTCTAAGTTTACTAATACTGAGCTTGATCTCAAGTATTATATTGCACTTGAACCTGATTCTGAATATCGTTCCTGATGAGATGGACTCTTAAAGTAGATGAAGATGGTGTACTTACATTTCCTAAGGATCTTCTAGAAGTTACTGGATGGGTTGAGGGTGATGTGTTAGAATGGTCAGACACCAAAGATGGTTCTTTTACTCTGAAAAAGATTGAATATGATTCGTAATGAATTTCTTTGGGTTGAGAAGTATCGACCCAATAAAATTGAAGATTGCATTCTAGATCCAGGTATCAAAAATACTTTTCTAGAATTTGCACAGAAGGGAGAGATCCCTAATCTCTTGCTTTCTGGTCCTGCTGGTGTTGGCAAGACCACGGTTGCTAAAGCACTTTGTAATGAACTTGGAGCAGATTACTATGTCATCAACGGATCCGACGAGGGTAGATTCCTCGATACTGTCAGAAACAATGCGAAGAACTTCGCTTCGACCCTCTCACTTACATCGTCTGCTAAACACAAAGTCATCATCATTGATGAGGCAGATAACACGACCCACGACGTACAACTCCTCCTACGGGCTTCTATTGAGGAGTTTGCTGGAAACTGCAGATTCATCTTCACCTGCAATTACAAAAATAAAATCATTGAACCCCTGCACTCGCGATGTGCCGTTATTGATTTTGGACTACCAGCATCAAAGCGACCAGCAATCGCCCAAAAATTCTTCAACCGTCTCAGGACTGTACTTGAGACAGAGAATGTTGAATATGATCAAAAAGTTCTTGTAGAACTAATTAATAAACATTTCCCTGACTGGCGTCGTGTTCTGAATGAGTGCCAACGATATGCAGTCAGTGGAAAGATTGATACTGGCATTCTCACTACATTCTCTGACGTTAGCACCAATGATCTTATCAAGAATCTCAAAGATAAAAACTTCCCTGAGGTACGAAAGTGGGTCGTTAATAACTTGGACAATGATCCTGGTGTTCTTCTTCGGCGTGTGTATGACGCTCTTTACCAAGCCCTTACAGGTCCTTCTATTGCTGCCGCTGTTCTTGTTATTGCTAAGTACCAGTATCAAGTCGCTTTTGTTGCAGATCAAGAAATAAATATGCTTGCCTGTCTGACAGAAATTATGGTGGAGTGTGAATTCAAATGACGAATAAGACTACACCCGAGAATGTAAAAGAGGCACATGAAGCACTATTTCATGCTACAATGAACCTCCCCGCTGCAGCAGAACACTGTGGTATGACACAGAAGGAAATGAAAATGACCTTCTGGGAATATTTGAAGTATAACCATCCCGATTATGAAATCCCTAAAAACACCTTTGAGATATCCAGGGGGCAAGAGTAAAGCCCTCAACAAACTTTTTCAGTTCTTTCCTGATCTGAGTAAGTACAGCAACTATTCTGAACCCTTTATTGGTGGTGGTTCAGTTGCTCTTGAAGTGACAAAGAGATATCCTGATATCAACGTACAGGTCTCTGATAAGTATCAACCACTTATTAATTTTTGGGTTGCCCTTCAAAAATATCCAGAGGAGTTGACCAACCTTCTTCTCAATTATAAGCACGATTATAATACACCAGATAAAGCAAAAGAATTATTTGATGATTGTAAAGACCGTCTTTATGACGATGATTCTACCTATGGGCAGAGAGCAGCTGCTTTCTATGTTTTGAATAAGTGTAGTTTTTCTGGTCTTACGGAATCATCTTCATTCAGCAAGCAAGCATCTGAAAGTAATTTCTCTCAAAGGGGTATCGAAAAACTTCCTGAGTATTCCAAACTAATTAAAAATTGGACTATCTTACCCTGGGAGTATGAGAAGGTGCTTAGAGGTACAGAAAATAATCCAATCAATTTGAATGAAAGTACCTTTATCTATCTTGATCCTCCATACGATATCAAAGATAATCTCTATGGGAAGAACGGTGGTATGCACAAGTCATTTGATCATGATCACTTTTCTAATCTAATTCAAAATATTCCTTATGATACTTTGATTAGTTACAATGCAGATCAACTTGTGAAAGATAGATTCAAAAACTGGCAAAGTGCTGAGTTTGATCATACTTACACCATGCGATCCGTTGGTGATTATATGAAAGATCAACATGCACGAAAGGAATTGGTTCTCTTTAATTATCAAACCGAAGAACAGAGGAGAAGGGAAATGGAAATGATTTCTGCAGGAAATAATGTTACTTTCCTATGAAATGTGAAGTTAGTCTCTATGTTGCGGGCAAAGTCTTCAAAGAAGAAGTGTATGCCCGCGATTATCAAGAAGCCCGCCAGGTTGCTTTAGCTCGTAATCCTAATGCAAAAGTTATTGGTGTCACCGCTAAATTATGAAACCAGAATTGAAAGATTGGATGAATTCAATCTGCCACACCAAAGAAGATTTGTCTGAAAGCATTTCTTCTTATCCTCCATACATCATCAATCGATGCCTCTCTGGACATCTTGACTGTATTCTTTTTGCAAACGAAATGAATATACATTCTGAGTTGCCTAAAGATATGCAGTATTCTTTCTATATAAATAGTCTCAGAAAAAGGAAGAGGTTCTCTCCCTGGATCAAGCAAGATAAAGTAAAAGATCTTGATATTGTCAAACAATACTATGGTTATAGTAATGAGAAGGCACTCCAAGCATTGAAAATTTTATCTGAAGACCAAATTACATTTATAAAAAACAAACTTGATGTTGGAGGATCAAAATGACCCAAACAATTAGTGAGGCTGAAGTCCAGTGGGATGAAACTCAAATGATCGAAGTGGTTCTAAAAGAACCAGATGACTTCCTAAAAGTAAGAGAGACGCTGACCCGTATTGGGGTAGCATCGCGTAAAGAAAAGAAATTGTATCAGTCTTGCCACATTTTACATAAGCGTGGTAAGTATTATATTGTACACTTCAAAGAACTTTTTGCTCTCGATGGAAAGAAGGCTAACCTTACTGTTAATGATGTTCAACGTCGTAACCGTATCATTCAACTCTTGTGTGATTGGGGATTGATTGTTGTAACAACTCCAGATAATATTACTGAGATTGCTCCACTAAATCAAATCAAAGTAATTGCCTTCAAAGAAAAAGGTGAGTGGGAATTAGAAACCAAATATAATATTGGTAAGAAAAAAGTTGTACAAAAAACCGAATAAGAAAGAGCGGGTTTCAACACCCGCTTTTTTTATTAAGGTATAATAAATAGTAGTGTCGCCTTCGGGGACATCAAAACGAATCTCGCTTTCAAAGGAGAACTACAATGGATCTTACTAGGTTTACGTCTAAGGACGTGGATAAAATTTTTGATGCTGCAAATAGATACAGTGTCGGACTAGATGATATTTTCTACAGGTTGCATTCGTATGGATCGAATCATCCTGGTGGACAGTATCCTCCATATAATATTGTGAAGGAATCAAATATAAAATGGCGAATAGAACTTGCGTTAGCAGGGTGGGGCAAGGATGATTTTGAAGTAACGACAGAGAGTAACGTACTTCTGATCTCTTCCAAGGTGCCAAAGGATACCAGTGAAACGGAATACTTGCATAGGGGCGTAGCACACAGAACGTTTGCTAGGGGTTTCAATCTTTCTGATGATGTTATTGTTGATAATGTTAAGTTTGATAATGGTTTACTTACCATCAGTCTGAGGAAGATCATTCCAGATCATCAGGCAAAGAAGGTATATGATATTGAATAAATAATTTGGGGCAACCCAAATATCGTCGGTGGGGGGCAGCTTGACAAAGACCAAGCTGCCCCCTTATAATGTCTGGAGGAAACTATAGTATCATGGCAGTCAAACTAGCATTATTGAAGTCGGGTGAAGAAGTCATCTCTGACGTAAGAGAGGCACGTAAGGAGGACAGTGATGAAGTTCTGTTCTATGTGTTCAATAGTCCCTACATCGTAGAACTGGTCAGGCAGGAGAAGACTGTTCTGAACGAGGGTGTAGAGGCACAGGGAACTGAGCAAGCACTTAACTTCAGTCCATGGATCACCCTGTCTAAGGACCAGGAGATCTATGTACAACCTGATTGGGTAGTCACCTTTGTCGAGACCTATGAGGACGTTGTGAAGGCATACACAGAGCGTGTGGGGGTCTGACATGGAAGAGACCACAATAGCGGTCTTCTTGCTGAAGACAGGTCAGTACCTGATCGGTGAGTATCAGGAGTTGGATATGGAACCAAAGATCTATCTGTCCAACTGTTATCGGATTGTTGATGGGGAGTTTGAGAGTTTTCCTCAATACATGCATGAGAATTCATGTCTTCTAAATACAAACTTGGTGGTTACTATTGGTGAACCATCTACTGAAATGCTCAAAAAATACTCTAGTCTTTGATGAAGTTCTACACTAATGTGCAAATGGTCGGGAACGATTTCCTGGTCCGTGGTTATGAAAATGGAGAACGAGTAAAGTATCGGGACAAATTTAGACCAACCTTCTATGTCCCATCAAAGGAGAAAACTCCTTTCAGGACCCTTGATGGTAAATACGTTCAGGAAATTAAACCTGGCACAGTATCAGACTGCAAAGAATTTATCACTAAATACTCTGGTGTAGAGGGGTTTGACGTTTATGGTAACGAAAGATACGTTTACCAATACATTTCTGATAAATATCCCCAAGAACATATTGAGTTCGATACTAGTAAAATCAATCTAGTAACTATTGATATTGAGGTCGCTTCTGAGTATGGATTCCCCACTGTGGAGGAATGTGTTGAGGAGATGACCGCAATCTCGATTCAAGATTACAACACCAAAGAAATTACTGTTTGGGGTGTTGGTGATTATCGTATGCACCAAGACAACGTTACCTATAATCGTTGCTGGTCTGAACATGAACTACTCAGTCAGTTCCTTCAGTGGTGGGTTGAGAATACCCCAGACGTTGTTACTGGATGGAATTGTCAACTATACGATATTCCATACCTTGCCCGTAGAATTAGCCGACTGTTTGGTGAAAGGGAGATGCGTAAGTTGTCTCCTTGGAATTACACCAACGAAAATGAAATTTTTATTAATGGTAGATCTCACATTGTTTATGACATTCGTGGAATCACTGTTCTTGACTACTTAGATTTGTATAAGAAATTTACATATACAAACCAAGAGTCCTATCGACTAGACCACATCGCCAACGTAGAATTGGGTGCGCGTAAGATTCAAAATCCTTATGACACATTCAAAGAATTCTATCAAAACGATTGGCAAAAATTTATTGAATACAACATCAGAGACGTAGAACTTGTTGACCGTCTTGAGGATAAGATGAAACTTATCGAACTTGCTTTGACAATGGCTTATGACGCTAAAGTCAACTATAATGATGTATTCTATCAAGTTCGTATGTGGGATACGATCATCTACAATTACCTAAAGAAAAAGAATATTGTCATCCCACCAAAAGAACAAACATCTAAAGATGCAAAGTATGCAGGAGCGTATGTCAAGGAACCTAACCCTGGTAAGTATGATTGGGTTGTCTCTTTTGACCTCAACTCTCTGTATCCTCATCTTATTATGCAGTATAATATCTCTCCAGAAACCCTTTTAGATGAGAGACATCCTACTGTAACTGTAGATAAGATATTAGATAAATCTGTCACCTTTGAATTGTACAAAGACAATGCAGTCTGCGCCAATGGCGCCATGTATCGTAAGGACAAGAGAGGATTCTTGCCTGAGTTGATGGAGAATATGTATGGTGATCGCGTCAAGTTCAAAAAACGCATGATCCAAGCAAAGAAAGCATATGAAAAAACACCAACAAAGGACCTGGAGAAGGAGATCGCCAGATGTAACAACATTCAAATGGCTAAAAAGATATCTCTTAACAGTGCTTATGGGGCTATTGGTAATCAGTATTTTAGATACTTTAAGTTGGCAAACGCAGAGGCGATCACCCTATCGGGACAGGTGTCAATCCGTTGGATTGAGAACAAAGTAAATTCTTATCTAAATAAAATATTGCAAACGGAGGAAGTCGATTATGTTATCGCATCTGACACCGATTCAATCTATCTTAATCTTGGACCTCTTGTCGATAAATTTCTTGGTGCTAAGTCTAGCGACAAAACAGCAGTTGTGGGGTTACTTGACAAGATCTGCCAAGAAAAACTGGAACCTTTTATTGAGAGTTCATATCAAGAACTTGCAACGTTCGTCAATGCATATGATCAGAAGATGCAAATGAAGCGAGAGAACATCGCTGATCGTGGCATCTGGACCGCCAAGAAGCGATACATTCTCAACGTATGGGATAGTGAGGGTGTGCGTTACGAGAAACCCAAACTAAAAATCATGGGCATCGAAGCAGTCAAGTCTTCCACACCTGCGCCTTGTCGTCAAATGATCAAGGATGCACTAAAATTAATTATGACCTCAACTGAAGAGGATGTGATTGATTTTATTGAGCACTCAAGAAAGAAATTCAAGACTCTACCACCAGAGGAAATTGCTTTTCCTAGAACTGCATCTAATGTTTCAAAGTATCTAGACTCCACAACACTTTACAAAAAAGGTACACCTATTCACATTCGGGGATCTTTGTTGTATAATCATACACTCAAGGAACGTAAGTTGACTAACAAATACCCTAAGATTGAGAATGGGGAAAAGGTTAAGTTTATGTACTTAGCAGTTCCAAATCCTATCAGGGAGAATGTCATCTCATTCATTACTGAATTTCCAAAGGAGTTGGAACTGGATCGATACATAGATTATGAACTGCAATTCAACAAGTCATTCCTTGAACCGTTGAAAACCATCCTTGATTCTATTGGGTGGTCAGTAGAAAAAACCATAAACTTGGAGATGTTTTTCTCATGAAAGATCAATACACCATAGATGATGGGGAATCAAAAAAAGATAAATGGAATAGAGGACTTGACTTATTCATTGAATCTGTACTGAAACCCGATCCAGCACTGCGCCAGTGTGCCCACAATCAAAAGTGTTACCATGAACTGATGGATGTTCGTGGTGATGTGCTAGAATACTTGAAAACAAAACGTTGGAACTAAATGGATTTTCTGAAAGAACTTGTAAAAGAGGTGGGTGATGAGTATACCCAACTCGCATCAGATATTGATGAAACTGAAACTTATGTTGACACGGGTTCGTACATTTTTAATGGACTCGTTTCAGGTAGTGTATTTGGTGGTGTATCTGGTAATAAGATTACTGCCATTGCTGGTGAGTCTTCTACTGGAAAGACTTATTTCAGTCTTGCCGTCGTCAAGAACTTTCTGGATGCTAATCCTGATGGCATGTGTGTATATTTTGACACTGAAGCCGCTGTTAATAAATCTCTACTCTCAAGTCGCGGGGTAGATCTTGACAGAACTATTGTCATGAATGTTGTGACTGTTGAAGAGTTCAGACAGAAAGCACTCAAGACAGTGGACATTTACCTCAAGAAACCAGAGGATGAACGTAAACCTTTGATGTTTGTTCTTGACTCTTTGGGTATGTTGTCCACAGAGAAGGAGATCAGAGATGCTCTTGACGAGAAGCAGGTTCGTGATATGACAAAATCACAACTTGTAAAGGGTGCGTTCAGAATGTTGACATTGAAGCTTGGACAGGCTAACATACCTATGATCGTTACTAACCACACCTATGATGTCATCGGTTCTTATGTTCCTACTAAGGAGATGGGAGGTGGTTCTGGTCTTAAGTATGCCTCTTCTACTATCATCTATCTCAGTAAGAAGAAAGAAAAAGATGGAACAGAAATTGTCGGAAACATTATCAAGGCAAAGACTGCTAAGTCACGTCTGAGTAAAGAAAACAAAGAAGTAGAGGTGCGTTTGTTCTATGACGAACGTGGACTTGACAAGTATTATGGACTATTGGAGTTGGGTGAGAAGTACGGAGTATTCCAACGTGTCGGCAATCGTTATAAGATTGGTGAGTCTTCTTACTATCCTAAGTCTATTCTTGCTGAACCAGAAAAATTCTTCACAGAAGAAGTAATGCAAGCACTAGATGAGGCAGCAAAACAAGAATTTAGTTATGGCTAAACTAAATGATTTTATCAAAACATATGATTCAGTAGCATCTAATGAGGAATGCCAACTACTTGTATCTGCATTTGAGCAGTACAAGCAGTGGCATATCTCTGTAGATAATAAAAGAAGACCAAAGTTCACTGAGATGAATTTCACTGCTAACATCGATAAGATGGAAGGTAGATATAGTGAGATACATACCAGGTTGATTGCAGCATTCAGACTAATCAAGAAAGATTATTTTGAAACTGTAATCTCAAAGGCATATGATGGTACGTCACTTGTTCCCACCGCTCATGGATGGGAACAATTTCGTATTAAGAGATATAAAAATAAAGGTGACCAATTCAGAGAACATGTTGACATTGGTGATCTTGACTCATCAAAAAGATACCTAGCATTTCTAATGTATCTGAATGATGGATTTGATGGTGGAGAGACAGAATTTACTACATGTGGATTGACTGTAGAACCAAAAGCTGGTAGAGTGGTAATGTTCCCACCCACTTGGAATTTTCCACATCAGGGCAATAAGCTCAAAGATGGGAAAAAATATATACTCAGTACATACTTGAATTACATTTGATGGAAAGAATCGAACAGACAATCCTGAGGAATCTAATCTTCAATGAAGAATATTGTCGGAAGGTTCTACCCTTTATTCGTAATGAATACTTTGATACTCGTACAGACCGAATCTTATTTGAAGAGATCTCTTCATTCTTAGATAAGTTCAACACTCTTCCTACAAAGGAAGTGTTGAGTATTGAGACTGACAGTCGTGAAGATATAACAGGAGACGAGATGAAGATCATCTCTGACCTGATTCAGAGTCTTGATGATGCTCCTGTTGAGCAGGACTGGTTGGAGAAATATACAGAGAAGTGGTGTCGTGATCGTGCCATCTATCTCGCACTGATGGAGTCTATCAAGATTGCTGATGGTGGGGATGAGAAGAAGAACAGGGATGCTATCCCCGCAATTCTCTCAGATGCCCTTGCAGTATCTTTTGATCCTCATGTGGGTCATGATTACTTAGAAGATTTTGAGTCACGCTATGACAGTTACCATGAGAAGGAAGATAAGATCCCCTTTGATCTGGAATACTTCAATAAGATTACAAAAGGTGGTCTTCCTAATAAGACTCTTAATGTCGCTCTTGCTGGGACAGGTGTTGGTAAGTCTCTTTTCATGTGTCATATGGCTAGCTCCTGTTTGCTTGACGGACGTAATGTGCTTTACGTTACAATGGAGATGGCAGAGGAGAAAATTGCTGAACGTATTGATGCAAACCTTTTGAATGTTCCCATTCAAGAGATCAGTGAACTACCTAAAGTTATGTTTGAAACTAAGGTAAATAATCTTAGTAAGAAGACACAGGGTAAACTCATCATCAAAGAGTATCCTACTGCTTCTGCTCACTCTGGGCATTTTAGGGCGTTGCTAAATGAACTGGCACTCAAACGATCTTTCAAACCTGATATTATTTTTATTGACTATCTCAATATCTGCGCCTCGTCGCGTTACAAAGGATCTGCCAATATTAATTCCTATACTCTTATTAAGTCTATTGCAGAGGAGCTTAGAGGGTTGGCTGTCGAAGCCGAGGTCCCTATCGTATCTGCCACCCAGACCACTCGTTCTGGTTATGGCAGCTCTGATGTTGAGCTTACTGATACAAGTGAGTCCTTTGGTTTGCCTGCTACTGCTGATCTTATGTTTGCCCTTATTTCAACGGAAGAGTTGGAACAACTGGGACAGATTATGGTGAAGCAGTTGAAGAATCGATACAATGATTTGTCAGTGAACAAGCGATTCATCTTAGGTATTGATCGCGCTAAGATGCGTTTGTATGACTGTGAGCAGACAGCACAGGACAACTTGCTTGACAGCGGTCAGGATGACGAGTATAATGATGAGAAACCAACCAAGAAAAAATCTTTTGAAGGATTCAAGTTCGATGTCTAAAATTAAGTTTGAGCGTTATGAAGAGTTTGTAAATGCCGTCACTAGTGATGCCTCTACAAACTTTGTTGACTTTGCTGATCGTATTGGAGAACTGGACCGCGAGGGTGCAAACATTGAACGTCTTTTGACTGCAGGTGTTGGTATCAATGCTGAGGGTGGAGAGTTTCTTGAGATTATCAAGAAGATGATCTTCCAAGGTAAACCGTGGAACGAAGATAACAAAGAACATTTGATTATTGAACTGGGTGATATCATGTGGTATGTTGCTCAGGCATGTATGGCACTAGAAGTTTCTATGGATCAGGTTCTGGAAACCAACGTCAAGAAACTAGAGAAGCGTTACCCTGAAGGGTCGTTTGATATCTATTTCTCAGAAAACCGCAAAGCAGGAGACCGCTGAATTTTACCCCCTTCTAAATAGTTAGAAGGGGTTTTTTATTCTCATGGCATTTTCTGTAAAACCTTCGTCACTTGCAGAGTTGGATGCAACTCTTGCTGAACTCCGAAGAAGGGGAAGTAGTGTAACCAAAACTAGAGCCAGATTGATTAGGGCTGCGTATCAATTGATTGATTCAAGTGTCAACAATCGTCAGATTATGTGGTCTGGTGATAGAACCTTCTTTGCTATACAGATGCCATCGGCAGCAGATCCTGCATTGAAGGTTAAGGTAAACCCAAATTTGAAATCTTCTTTTGGAGGAAATATCAATGCCTTCAGGCAGCAACTGAGATTATCTCTTGCTTTCACAGCAGCGCAAACGCCACAAGAAAGACAACTAACGACATTTTTTGATTATGGGTATGGATCAAGAGGTAATGGTGCTAGAGAAGCAAGAATATTTTATGGATGTTTAGATGAGTATCTTGGGGCAGATCATTTAGATTATTCTGCATTTCGTGGTATATGTAATGAGTTCGTTGGTGGTTCTTTGCCCTCTAGTGTAAAGGAAGATTCTGATATTGAAGGCGTTAGCCTTATAAATCAAGCAATCTTTCGTGCTATGAATGATATTGGTGCTTATGGTTCGTGTAGATCTGGAATCACTGTCAAAGTTGGTAGATATACTTTTCCTGGAGTGATTGGTTGTGTTCCAGTTACTGCATCTGGAAGTGGTGGAACTGAACCAAAGGCAGATTTTTGTCTTGCTAGATTGGTGAATGAAAATAAAATTGTACCTGACTGTTTTATTTCATATAAACTTGGAAACAATGTTCGTGGATTCCAGCAATATGGTGGAACTAGTTCTGCATCTGGACGTTTTATATTCAATCATCCAGAAGTCTTAGCATTCTTTACTGATCTGGAAATGTACGTTCAGAATAGAAGACCACTTATGATTAATGAAACTGCATTTGACGTTTCTCAACTTGGGTCCAGTGGATTTTGGAGACCAATTAATGATATCGATCTAATGAAGGCATCGGTTATTGGTTTAGATTATAATGGTTCTAAACACGGTATTGATAAATGCCATATGCTTGGTCAGGGTACAGTGAGACTAACTGGCAATGCTAGGTCAAGAAAATATACTCTTTCTTTTGTTCATGAAACATTTGATTATACTAATCTTCGGGGGTTGAATGAATATATTCCAGTATTGGGTGCTACCTTTAGAACTGGTAGAAACTCAAAAGGTCCAAACAACATCACCCTCAATGGGATGAGAGTCGGAATCTATGCACAAGGATTCCGATCTAACTGGGTTTCAAGCCCAGATCCATGGTATAATAGTGGTGGGACCAGATTCGTAACAACACAAGTCTAAATACATAGAAAACGATGAAGACTCTTAGGCAGTTCCTAGAATCAGTTGCTTCGGACCAGGCAAAGCGCATGGGTCTGCAGGGGGATGGTCATGGCGATTGGTATGACAAGACAGGTAAACTGATTGCAAAGACTGTTGGTGGTAGACTGAAGATCTTCAAGGGTCGTGAACCTGGACAGGAAGATCCTCAGGCACAGCAGCAACAGCAACCA